>Ga0156726_1003_pt1 | contig 14082 bp, 13 predicted proteins | sample RifOxyD1_FD_112055 | JGI IMG/M metagenome (GOLD analysis project Ga0156726, IMG submission 112055) | Hydrogenophilales bacterium RIFOXYD1_FULL_62_11
GGGGGAAATGAACGAGCGATGGGCTACTTTAGCTTAGCGGTTTCTTTATGGTTTGTATGTTTGCGACATAGTCTGCAATACTTTGATAGAGCAATCTTATCGGGAGTGTTGACCTTGTTTTTGGTCATGACATAGTTTTGGGTCTTGCAGGTGGTGCACACAAAAGCCATGAGTTGACGATTTCCTTTAGCCATATAGTTAGCGTCTAGAGACTAGTAATTAGCGTTCAGTTTAGCGTCTAGATGTCATGGAGTTTAACATTTTTAGCACTTCTTGTAAAAGGCTATTTGCTTCGACGCTTTCGTTTTCTTTTAATAATCCTGTCTCGGTGCAGATAGTAAGTTGAGTTTCTAATTCAAGAGCGGAACCGTAGGCGATACCGAGAAACTGTTGAAATTCGCCATGGGATTTGCGGCCGTATCCTTCAGCGATATTTGAGGCTATTGAAACAGCGGCTCGACGCATTTGACTGGTTAGTCCGAAAATTTCGCTTTTGGGTAGACGTTCGGTGAGTTTGAAAATGGCTTTAGCCAGAAGGATTGATTTTTGCCAGACAATGAGTTCCTTGTGGGATTTGAGGTACATACTGAACGCTAAACGCTGATTTCTAAACGGTATCTTAACAAAAATCGCCCGGCGATTACGAGGGGCGATTTTTGCGCTTGTGCTCAAAGTTACTGAGCAGGTTGGTCTGTAGGTGTCACTGGAGCGGCTGGGGCTGTAGGAGCAGCTGGCATGGCGCCGGCGGCATCGCTGACGGCAGCTTGAGCTGCAGCTACATCTACTGGTTTATTTTCGGTTGCGCATTGTTCACACACCCAGACGGTTTTGCCGTCGTTGGTGGTAACCGCGTGACAATTTGAACAGGTTACTGGTGTTTGATCCAATTAAATCACCTCACTCTCTAACTAAAGTATATCATTAACAAGTCAATGATATCTCTCGTTGAGCTCGTGATAGCATGGTAAAATAATTTCGCTGGCCAGGATGGTAGAGCGGTCAAATACACGACTCTGTAAAAGTCGCGCCTCACGGCTACGAAGGTTCGAATCCTTCTCCTGGCACCCAGCCCGGATAGTTCAACGGCAGAACGAATCCATGGTAAGGATTAGATTAGAGTTCGACTCTCTATCCGGGCTCATTAAATTCTGGTGTAATACACGGAGCGGCCGTGGCCGTGGGCAAACAGCAGACCCAGAGAGGCCATTTTGGACAGATCCCGGGAGGCGGTAATTTGAGAGATTTTTAAAAGCTTTTGCACCTGGCGGTTGGTGATGGAGGAGCCGGGGGCTTCCAGACGGGTGAGTAGGGTTTTTTGGCGGTCTGACAAGCTCCACAGTCCTTTAGGGGATTCGGTGGAGGGAGCTAGGACGGCCCGTTGGGTCAAGGCGTATTGGTATAACGCAGCTTGGGCATAAAAATCTACCCACTGGGTAATACTGGTAGAGGTGGCGTTGGTAGTTAGGAGCTGGGAGTAAGTATCGCGGTTTTTGAGCCAGAATTCGTCGATGCACACTAGTCCATGACAGTCGTAGCCGCGGCGGTGGAGATAAACCTGGGGGACGAGATAGCTATAGGGAGGAACGAAGGCCAGGTGGGCAATGGCGGCTTGCAAGATGGGATGCAACCCAGGGGAATCGAGGTATTCCAGAACTGGTGTTGTTCCTGCGGGTAGATCTGTAGTCCAGCTTTGGCGGATACGGTCTAGGGCTGCGCGGCGCCCTCCCCAAGCGGTTAAATAACCTTGGGTGGCTTTCCATTGCAGTTCCATGAGCCGGGCAGGGGGGAGGGGAGTAGTAAGAATCTCACTTCTGAAGTTGTCGATTTTTACCAGGCAGCTTTTTAATCCCGGAGAAAGATTAAAGGACAGGGAGATCATTAAAATAAGCGTATAACATAAAATGAGGCTAGTCAAGAGGCAAATGATAAGATTACGATAAGATTAAAAATGGGCGTTGACAACATATTAATAAAAGCTACATACTGAATATTAGAAAGCGAGGTGATAGTGCATGCTGTTACAGAGCATTGGAACAACTGAACTTCTAATAATTGCCGGCATACTGCTGGTGATGTTTGGGAGTTCTAAGCTGCCCCAATTGGCTAAAGGTATTTCCGATTCAGTTCGGGAATTCAAAAAAGCTTCTGCTGACTGAGGCGAATAGTATGGTAACTACTAAACACAAATCACTAATCGTAGTTACCTTGGTTGGTGCGGCTCTGATATCCGCTACGGGTGTGGTAGATCGATCACTGCGAACGACCTGTGAATTGGCGAGCAAACTTTCCAATGCGAGCATCGACAGAGAAAATGGCTCTGGTTCGATGGGGGTTAGTCTTGTGATATCAAGGCGTGGCAATGAAAGGTAATAGAGGAGGTAGTTAAGCCAGACGGCAAGAGGGTTGCTATTCACGCTGCCGACAGGCTTAGCGTCAATGCGATTTGACGCTTCCTTATCCAGAATATCATCCAGGATTTGGAGCTTGAAAGCGTCAACTTCCTTGCGGTTGAAGAGAGAACCTGCTCGCTTAGCCATCCGCAAGAACAATGGAGTGGCGGAGCCTTGTATCACGCCCATCAGAGAAAGCTCGGCGCCGCGTACTCCCCAGTTGGGATCACGTGTCGCGATATTCCGAAGTAGCTGTGCTCGCTCCGCCTCAGTACCGACGGCGCCGTAGTATTGCCACAGAGTAATGGCGTGATTGGGTGACGAGAACTTATCTTCGGGTGGGTCTCGATCCGATGAGACTACGAAGACGCTGAAGGAGATGTCGTGAAAGACATCTGCTTGCTGCTCGAAGGCCGCGATGAGGCGCTGGACCTCAGACGTGTTCTTTCGTAGGGACATGGAGTCGGTAGTTCCCTAAGACGCCTAACGCCCACGGTAAGCCGCGCCGGAGCGTAGCAAAGGGCACCAACAGCGAAGCTGTTTGCGTCGGCTTGACCAACCAGTTAGGCAACGATTACGTGGCACGGATGTGAGCTATGAGAGAGGAGGCAAGCTCGATATAGGTTCGTGCTTCTTTTTCGCTAAGGTTCAGATTGATCGCATGTGCTGCTTTGTTGCGCAGCTCTCGCAACTTGTTGAAGACGGCCAATTGCTTCGCATCGATTACCTTGCACTGCAACAGATAGTCACCAAGCCGGGGATAGTTCTTGAACGCGTCGCTTGGTGGTTGGTTCCAGAAAGAGCTGGCTACTGCTATAGATACTGACTCTAGCTCTGACCAGGCTTCAAGTATTGCCGCGCTAGTTGATATAGACGCGATATTGAGTAGGCGATTGTTGGACGCACTCAATGCTGGCGGCTGCGATTTCTGGCTGATCGTGGATTCATTCGTTGCGAACTCTGACTTAAGCTGGGCAAGTTCCTTTGAGAACTCCAACTCAATTTCTTTGTATTTTAGCCTGCGTAGAAATGGAAGTAGCTCGATCACAGGCTTGCGAACCATTGATGCGACGAGCACCACGGCTGTTGGCCAAGCTAGCGCCTTGATCGTTTCTGCTGTAAACGTAAGTGCGTCCATGGTGTGTTGTTGAGTTGCCTTACAGTTATTCAAGAGACCATGGGTCCAGACATTTATTAATATAGGGACGGCTGTTTTGGCGGCTTATCTTGATGATTTTTTAAATTTATTCTCGGTACCCGATCCCTATATTACGCTATGAAAAAAGGAGACCGATGGCTGATGGATTGTGCACCTGATTAAGACGCTTTCAGCAGCGAGGGTGAGCCAACGACCGGTCTTGCGAGTACAGCGGACGCCGTAGGTTATACAACCAGCGTCGCCTTTGGCCGAGCTCCAGACGTCCGTGACTTCCTTCCCGACCAGATGCTATGGGTCTTGAGTACGCGTTCGCCCAACCATACAAGCAGGCGTTCGGCGTGACTGACTGGCATCCGACCGCTCACGGAGGAAATTTACAAATTTCTTTCTTGGGAGAGAAAACCTAGCTGTCATCGTCCAACTTGAACATAACACCAAAGGCTCAAAGTTTCGGCTACGAGTAGACCACTTAACGAAACCACGTAAAATAAATGTTATAAGAATTTATATGTTATGTTTTCCCATAGCCTATGGAAAACCTCATGGACCAACAGAACGATAGCCCTCAACAACGCCTCTCCCTGATGGAATTGCTTCTGGTTTGGGAAGGCCGGATCTACCGTTCGCGCGTGTGCGAACTGTTTGGTATCGGTCTTCCACGGGCCAGCCAGTGGATCAAGGAGATCCGCGATCTGGATCGATCCCGGTTGGATTGGGACAGCAAAGCCAGAAGCTATTTCGTTACAGCTGATTTCTACAAGCAATACACCAAGGCCACACAAGCCGTAATCTCAGAATCCCTGTCACGCTACCTGTCTATGGTCGGCCTCCCCTATGCATCGGCCATGGAAGACGGTGAGGGTGTGATGTGGTCAGCCACACCCAGCATCAATGCACCTTCCCCCAAGATATTCGCTGCCCTCAACAACGCGATCAGGCAGGCCATGGCCGTCGACATCGAGTACATGTCCCTGAGCGAGCCTGCGCCGCATCGCCGCATCATCCATCCTCACAGCCTGGTTCTCGCCGGCCGCCGATGGCATGTACGCGCCTACAGCGAAACCAATCAGGACTATCGGGATTACGCACTGGGGCGAATCATCGAGGTGAAACCACTTGCCCAGCTTGCAGATCGCAGCCGCCATGACGACCCCGACTGGAATACCAAGGTAAAGGTTCGGCTGGTTGCCCATCCTGAACTCTCTCAAGATCAAGCGCGGGTGATCCAGGCCGAATACTTCAAAGGGACCGCGAGCCGCGTGGAGACCTGCCGGGCGGCGCTCGTTCCCTATTTCATCCAGGACATCCGTGCTGCAATGGACACGAAGACCCAGCATGCACCTGACTACCTGATCGCCGTTGAGAACGCACGGGAGGTGTCCAAATGGCTGTTCAAACGCTAGGGACCAGCGGTGCTGCCGCTTCCCTTCTATTCACGCGACATCCTTCGGCAAGAGGGGTGCAAGAAGCACCAATTTTGTCATGATGGAGTGGATCCCCCTGATAGCATCAACCCTGAGACTGGTCGATCTTCACGACAGTGATCGTGCGTATGGAAGTCCCTCCAACTACACACGCGAGTCGAGGACCGGCAACTCGGATGGGGTTTATCTCGACATAGCCTTGAACATCATCCACCGGCTGAAGTTGCTGGATCAAAGTGCAAGCCAGGATTACTTGCCATTTACGGTCATCTTCAACGCCATTCGGGAAGACCGGCCGGATGTGGCAGAGGTGGATGTGCAATATGTCCTGAATGTCTTGCGGCGCCCTTCAGAGCTTTTCTATCTCACAAGCGTTACCGGTCAACAAGCCAAGGTTTGTCATTCCGAGAAACGCGAGACCGCGCTGATCGAAAAGACCGACTATGCCGACGAATACAGGCTATCAGTATCAGGCCGGATGCTGCTCTCCCTCTCAAACGTAGCCCGTGACGCCACATACATGCGGGGCGATGCATACAATCTGCTGCACGCCATCGAATGGAACGATTTCCCGAAAATCCTCACCTTCTCGGACGGGATCATCAGCCAGCTCAGAAACGAGATACTTGAAGTTCGGACAGCACTGGAGCGTGTCGGCCGTACGGAAAGCATTGATAAGTACCTGGGCCGCCTGGATCAATACAAGCAGGTAATTGAAGAGACGATTGGCATTGCCAAGAAAGCAGAAGCGCAACTGGTAAAAAGCGAAGTTCTGGAAGCTTTCGAGTCCTCACAGGAAATGCTCGATCTGGACATCACCTTCGAGCACCTGCGCAGCCAGATCAACCATGTGCGACAAGTTCTGGTGATCTTCAACAGGCTTCTCTCCGAACTGGTGAGCATGAGCCTGCAGGAAACCCGTTCGGCTGTGCCGCCGCCTTCGTTCATTGATGTTGCCGCACATTTTGTCAGGTCACCTCTTGCACCTGAGAAAGAAGGCTTTTTGCTGGCCCAGTGGGGAGCACTTGGCCTGGTAACGCCATTTCATTCGGCGCTTGATGGTCTGGGTGCGGTGAAGCACCGCACACCGCCCCCCTCAGTGCCGGCCATGACCTTTATGGATGAATCAGTGGAGCCCATCTCGGTTCTCGGCAGGGCGAGGTTTCTGGACAAGCACGGGCAAGACATCGCCTCGGCGCTAAAGGCCGGGCCATTGCGGCTATCCGAAGCCATTGAGCGAGGCTGGTTCATGGTGGATGAAAACATGATGCTGGGCGATCTGGTCGGCATTTTCGTGACGCCAAGCAGTATTCCGATCGAATCCAGAATCCTGATCGACGTCAGCTCAACCCTTGACACAAAATCTGTCGGTGACGGTGAACTCCTGTTCACGGACATCAAAATTACCGCAGTGGAGGAAAAATGAACAACTCCGATATGGGGCGGGTACACGCCTATTTATTGCGCCACCGCTTCATCGAAACTAAGTCTAGCCGGCGCAATGTCAGCAGGGAAGAACGCGAGATTGCGACCCTTCTGCGTGACGCGGACGCTGCCATGCGCAATCAATTCGAAGAATTCCTCGACGGTCAGGGCCTGCAGCTCGTGGCTTTCACGTCCTTCGATGTTAAGGGCATCGCATCCGGCGCCACGGTGTTCATGCTGGCCAGGAAGCCTGATTCTGCCCCGCCATTCTGGGGAACAGAACGCCTGGTCAGCCGCATGCTGCAGGTGCGCGGGATCAATAATGACGCGGAAGCCCGGATCTGGTTTACCCAGCTCTGGTTCCTGCTTCTGGATCTTCTCTACACACGCAAAAATCGAAGCCCCAACGCCATGCAGGATTGGGTTGACACGACCTTCGTCAAAGAGGTCTTCATTGATGCGGTCAAAGACTACCTGAATGACCAGGTCAGAAAGATTGACCCGGCCACCCTGGAGGTTGATCGGGTCTACAAAACCCTGACGGGTCTCAAGGAGGGTGCGATTGCTCAGGTTTGCAACGCGTTTCTGGAATTAATGGTCGATGCCGGCCTTGCGGAAGAAGTCAGCAAGGATGCCTATAGGCAGAGCCTGCTTTTCGCCTATGAGATGAAGACCCATTTCGACCGCCAGCTCGCGCCGTTGTTGCCGGCACAAGACCAGTTTGCCGCCGCGACCCAGATTCTGGTCGAGCGCACGGAAGAAGAAACGGAGGACATGTAATGGCATCGATATCACGCATCCAGGTTGCCAATTTCCTTACCGAAGGCTTTACGACTGGAAGAGAATGGTCCCCACTCTACCGAGGCGAGACATTCCGGTTATTCGGCCAGCCCACCGCCATGCAAATCGACAATGGTGGAGGCAAGACCAGCCTGACTGAGGCATGTCTGTACCTGTTAAGCCGGGATCGCCGACTGAAACCCAGGGTGGAAGACCGTGTCGCACCCATAGACCGCGGCTGGACCCACATTCGGGTTGAGTTCATTGAAAAGTCTCATGATGAAGATGTCCGTCAGGTCGACTTGATCACCCGAGACCCCGAGGATATTCCCGGCATCACCTACGTCATGGGTATGTGCTGGAGCCGTACCAAGGAGCCCTTCTTCTATTCCTACCAGGGGTCTTTGGACGACGCGCCTTGTTTTACCAAGGACCCAAATGGGTTGACCCTCATTGCCAACGACGAATTCCGTAAATCCATTGAACGGATGCCTGGCGCAAAATGGAATCGCTGGAAAAACCAGTCGGAATGGTTGGACGAGATCAAGCAGTTCACCAATATCGATGTCATCAAGCAGAACGTCGAGTTCCAGTTGGAGGGCGCCGGCGACTACTCGGCCATGATCACCAAGGTAAAGCCGGAAGCAGGCGAACCCTACGACGCTGCGTTTTTCCGGCAATTCGTCGCACCTGAATTGCTCAAGCATGCAATGGGAGTCGAAGGGGATCACGACGAGCACACGTTCGAGGACACGATCCTCAAAACATTGAAGCCGGCCGCCGATGCGTTTCTGGACATCAAACGTCGTGAGCATGAACTTGAGGACACGCAACAGGCACTGCAAAAGTTCGAGCCGGTCTTGCGGAAGGCGCATGAGGTCGTGACCGCGAATGCGGACTACGACAGGGAAATGAATGCGCTCGCCAAAAACGCGGCCATCGTGCATTCCCTGGCCATGGCCAACCCACTGCCAGGCATGCCCGTGGTGCCGGCAGGAACGCAGTGGGCCAGCAACAAGCGCGTCATGGTGGCATTGGCCCACATGGTCATCGACAAACAACATGGGGTCGTCATAACGGATGAAGGCCTTGCGGCATTGATTGGCATTGAGACCGCGCGGGTCAATCAATACGCAAAAGACAAGCGCCTCAACATGCTGACCACCAATGCGCAACGCATTGATTTAGAAGATGTTCTCAAAAACTCACGGGGGGAAAGCGCCCGCAGCCCAGAAACCAGCGGAAGCGCGCAACCCATTGATATTAAAGATGTTGTCAAAAATGAGGTTCGTGGCGGCCGGCGTCATGCGGTCACTTGCTACAGCCTTGATGCTGCATCGTCACTGGTTTCAGCAACCGCCAATCTGTCTGGTGCCAAGACAAGCGGCCTTGCTGACGTCCTGACCCGTGCATTCGGCATCGCCGCTGACGAGGTCGACACCAACCCGTACCGAGCCCGCCTGCGAGTGCTTGCCGCTGAATTGAAGGCTCAGAAGACGCGACAGACCACGGCCAAATCTGATTACGCGCACTTTCAGGAAGAGCATGAACGCCTGACGGCGGAAAACCGTGAGGCCAAGGAAAACCAGATTGCTTACGAGACTTTCGCCTCCCGAAAAAGTGAATTTCCGGAAGAGTTTTGGGAGTCACCAGTCGACGCGCGGGGCTGGGCAAAAAAGGAGTCAATCAGGGCCGGGGAAGAGCATACGGACCACGTCAAGCGGAGCGGCGAATGTCAGGCCGGGTACTTGTTGTGGGAAACCCTGACCGCAGCGCACGGCTTGACTCCTTTGACGGAAGCGCATGATGCGCTTGTTCGGCAGCATGCTGAGGCCACGATCGCAGATAAAAACGCCCGCCGTGCTCTCGGCGATGCCAAGGTCGAGCTTGGCAAGAAACAAGCGGCGCAGAAAACTGAGGAAGGCAAGCTCAATATCGCGGAGCAACACCTGAGCAAGCTGACTGAGTTGGCAGCGAGCCTGCCCGCCTTCCAGGACTTCTTTGGAGACGCAGACCCTGCAATCCTGGATCCGAATGCCGAGGTGCGGTCTCAGCAGGAAGCCAAATCCAAAAACCAAAGCCTCCTGCAAAGTGCATCATTCAAGAAGCAGGAGCTTTCCGATCTGCGCTCGAAGTCCCGCCTCTTTCTCGAAATCTTTGGCGATGTGGATCCCGTGCCGCTCGACCCCGCCAAGGATCTCCAGGATCACAGAGAGGCGCTCGTTATCGAGGATGGCACGATAGCCGAGCATCTGCCGTTTACCGAGGCAATAAGCTATTTCCGAGAACAGCATCCCGGCATGACCCCGGACGACTGGCTCTCTGAGACAGCCAATCAACGCCAGCTACTGAACGTAGAACGCATCGAAAAACTCAGGGCGATCAGAGACCTTGAGGGTGAATTGGCCGACCTGGCGGCCTTTGGTGCAGCCGATGACCGGGTTTACGCCAAGGCGCTGCAACTGCTTGGCAAGAATGGAATTGCGTTTGAGCGTCTTCACGACCTGGCTTCCAGGACGGTGAAAGGCCCACGCCTTGAGCAGTGCCTGTCGCTGTTCTCAGCCGCCTTGTCGGCCCCCGCAATCGAGTCGCTTGAAGCAGCGGGAGAAGCAACCCGCCTGCTCGAGGAAGCGAAGCTGACGGTACCGATTTTTTTTAAGCCCGCACTGGAACAGCTTCTCCGGGAAGATGAGATCCACCAGGTTGGCGAGGTTGCACACGCACTTCTGGTGGGCCGGCATACCCGACAGGTTGCAATCCTGCTCAATCCATCGCTTATCGAGGAGGAAAAAAGCCGGACAAAAACTCAGATCAACACCCTGAACAAACGCAACGAGGAAATCGAGAAGCTGCTCGCCGCCATCTCTGAGGAGAGTGACGCCGTAACTACGGCGGTGACCGCCAAGGAGGCGATCCGCCGAGATTCTGAGCGCATATACGCCGAAGCTGTGGGCAGGCGTGACGGCCTTCAGCAGAAGACCGCTGAATTCGTGCACCGCGCTTCGACTGAAGCACTGGAGGCAATCTCCTACATGAAGCGTTTCCTGAAGGCGGGTGGTTACGACGAGTTGAGGAAATTGGCTGAAGAGACCATCCCGGAACTTGAAGCTGAGAAAGTCCAGATCCAGGAAAGGATCGGCAAACTGAGTCGTCAGACTTCCGAACCGGCTATACGCGCGCTACATGCCGCCAAGGATTATCTGCTGGAAGGCGGTGAAGCGGCGCTTGCCACGGCAAAATCCGATGTCCAGGCTTTGATGCGTGTCGTCGAGATACTGAAGGCGGCCGTGAGTGATCTGCAAGGTCAAGTGGACGGGGAGCTCTATCAGGTTGCAACCAATGCATCCGACGCATTGAACCAACTTAACGAGACCTTTGGGACGGATAAGCGTGATCTCGAAACGGCTATCCGTTTTGAGAATGAAGGCCACGTTGCGTTCATGGAGCAGTCACCCGCTCGGGCGCTTGTGCTTGAAAACGCCGTCAAAGCTGCGCAGGCGCGATTGCAAGGCATCGATTTTGATCGAGCCTGGCGCTACATCGAATCCTCTCGCACCGAAGAGCGGAGTCTTGCCGATCGCATCGCAGAAGCGATGAGAAAGCGGGATACGGCCAAGCTGGAAGAGGGTGAAGCAAGCGAGGAAATTACCCAAATCGATGCTGAGATCGCTTCCTTGACGCCGTTCTTGGAAGCCATGCATGAGATGGTTGTCACCGTTCGAGAGCAGTATGCCAAGGTCGCAATGTTTTCAGGGGACATACGACGCCTGATGCAGGCTTCATTCATTCCCGACCCGGAGATACTGGGTTACGCCGAAGATATCCGTATTGCCTGTTTTGGGAATGCGCCCGGCACCGATATGAACATCCGTTCCGCAATGATTAACCTGGCTCAATGCGTCAGGGAGCTCGACATCAATACCGGCACTCTGCGGAAGTTCGATGAAAACAAGACTCGGTCTTTCCGTGAGTACGTCCAGTACCGTGATGACTTCTGTGATCGCGCCAGGAAGGGTGAAATCAAGGGCCTGAATCAACTGGAGATCACAAACATCGCGGAAGCGAAAACAATCGAGCAGCTTCAACTTATCCAGGATACCCGTGACAAGATCGAGGCGCAGATCGCCGAAGGTCGAGCTAACCTCGAAAAGATTCGTGAAGCCATGGAAGCCAACAAGAATGCCTCAATCGACAGCCTGGCGAAGTTTGCCAGTCAGGCTGAATTAAGCCTCGGCATACTTGACCGCGTTATGAAGCTCACCCCAAAGGCCCGTTTTCATGTGGAAACGCCGGTAGCTGACGAGCAGGAGATCGGGCGAATCATCGGCGAATTGCTTGCGCAGATCGAAGACAGGGAACGCGCGCTCCGGGAACGGTCGACTGTCATGCTGAACGATGAAATTGATCGCAGGGCGGCCGACTACAAGCAGTTGATCCACGACACGATCTATAGACGAATCTTCACCGGACGGGACATTCACGACAATCCCATCCTTCCCAAGGTGTACTTTACCCATGCGTCGATCCGTGGCATGGAGAAGCTGCCCTTCACTGATCGTGGGCTTTCTACGGGACAACGGACTGCGCTCGCCATGATGTGGCTGATCAAACAGGCCGAATTCGCCATCGCACGCGCAGCATCATTCCATAGCACCCGAAAAGAACAGAAAGCAGCCCTGAAGGGGGCACAGCGGATCATGTTCTTCGACGGGCTTTTTTCCAACCTGTCCAACGAGGACTACATCAATGACGCATTCCAGGGCTTGCGCGGCGTTGGCGACAATTTCCAACTCATAGGATTGATTCACAACCCCTATTACGTGAACAACAAGGACATCTTCCCCGTACACCTGATTGGCAAAAAGAATGTCGCCAACAAAGGTGATCCTCTGCGGGAACGCGTTTTCGTTTCCGTCGAACCCTGTCAGGACAGCAATGGGATGATCCTTTACACCAGCGCCTACAAGCACGACCCGCACGCCTCAGAACGGGAACATCTGAATGCCTGAGTTCGAAGAACAGGTCGGGCAGTGGTTTCTCAAGAAGGCCAAAAACAGCGCCAGCGGCAAGGTGTTGACGAAAGGGATCATGAAAAAGCTGCGATCCGAGGTAATCAACGACCCGGTCGCCATCAGGAAGGCCCTCGCGCGTCTTCGTGAAAACGGTCATCTTGAATTCAGCCCTGACGAGCGCGGGGAGCCCGTCAGTAGCTACATCAAGGTGATTAGGCCGGTACAGGATGTCTCTGAACACATACTCGCCTGGTCTCGCGTCCTTGAGGACGGCGGCATCGATCAGGCCAGTATCGACGCGCTGTTGCCCGCGGCTGGCGCCATTCAGGATCTTTCAAAGGAAGACATGGGGCTGCTGCTCGATGGCCTCGTGAAACTCCGCCAGCGGCAGGCCGATATGCTCGGCCTGCCGGCCTATCTTGTGAGCGCCCGATATTTGCTTGGCTCTTCAAAGATGCTCACCAGCATCCCCAAGCGCTCTCTCAAGGCATTCGGGATCGAGCCTCGGCAATTCCCGTCCCACCCGTTTTATGTCGTCGTCGCGGGATGCGCGGCCCCCGAAACGGTTGTACTGGTGGAAAACCCCGCCGCCTTCGAAATGGCGATCTCCACGCAGGCAGTGAACCGATGTGCCTTCATCGCCACGTTCGGATTCGGACTCAGCACGGCCGAGGATGACTACGGCAAACAGCTCGCGAATATGGTTGAAGAGCGGTTTTTTGGTGCGATTACCCTGACACGCGAAGGATCCACATGTCCGACTGCGAAACAGCTTCTGAATCACCCCAACATCACGTTCTGGGGGGATCTTGACTGCGCAGGAATCGAAATCTATCTGAGGCTCAAAAGGGCCATCCCAAATCTTCAACTTAGTGCACTCTACAAGCCCATGACTGATTCAGTTGGGATTCCCGCGCAGTCGCACCCATACGCTGCATCCGTGGGCAAGGAACGACAGCCCTCAATGCCTAGATCGGTTGTGAAAGACGATCCAGTGGCCTCCAGGCTTCTAGATATCTGCATTTTGCGAGGTGTCGATCAGGAGCAGGTCTCCCCTTTGGAGATTGAATCCCTTGCGCCGTTGATTCTTGAGATGGACTGGTAGGTTCCAGGCTGCCGAAACAGATGATGTCGATTTCTGAAGCGATCGAAGCCCTCCGGGTCGCTCTGGGCACATATACAGATGAGCTCAAGCTTCTCGCGTTAATCAGCGAGCAACTTCCCCTGCTCCAATTGAGTTACAGGAAGGCAAGGTCAGAATTCACGAATGAGTCTATTCAGTTCCTGAAATCGCTCACTGTCGTTGAAGGCACTTTATGCGTATTCCAGTCCTAATGCCCAACACGTGCGGCAACATGACCAATGAGAACGATGGTCATGAGTACCAAAATAAACAGATGCGTTCGGACGCCAGGAGCGGACATTCAGGCTTGGAGGGGTGACCGTCTCTTGTTCGGCCAAAGCGGACCGTCCTGACGCCCCCGTATCACGTCAGCTTCATAGCAAAGAGCAGTCAGTGAACATGGCCCAAGCGACATGGAGGATGCTGTTCCTCCTGTCGCAACCGGGCACGCAAGATTCAGAGACTGTCGAGCGGGCTGGCAACGTTCCGCGTCACCTCGATCACATGTGTGTAGATCATCGTCGTCTGCAAACTGCGATGGCCCAGCAACAACTGTATCGTCCGGATGTCAGTTCCTGATGCCAGCAAGTGGGTAGCAAAGGAGTGAGCAGGGTATGTACGCTCGCATGTTTGAGGATCCCGGCTCGGTCCCTGGCATCCCGAAAGGCCCGCTGTACCGTCGAATCTGACGCATGACAGCGTGCCTGCCGTCCGCTTTCACCCCAGGGACGCAACACCGCAGACGGAAAGGCGAACTGCCAGGCCAGCG
>Ga0156726_1030_pt5 | contig 13920 bp, 17 predicted proteins | sample RifOxyD1_FD_112055 | JGI IMG/M metagenome (GOLD analysis project Ga0156726, IMG submission 112055) | Hydrogenophilales bacterium RIFOXYD1_FULL_62_11
CTGGGCCGTATCGAGACTGCAACCTCCACGCTGGCCAAGCGCCTGCTGGTGGAGCAAGCCCGGGCCGACGGCCAGGAGGGGGTGGTGTTCAAGCGCCTGGATGCGCCCTACACCCCCGACCGCCCCAACACCGGAGGCGATGCACTCAAGTTCAAGTTCGTGGCCGATGCCACCGTGCGCGTGCGCGGCCAGAACGGGACCAAGCGCAGTGTGGAAATGGAGCTGATGGCTGATGACGGCAGCTGGGTGGGCGTGGGCAACGTGACCATCCCGGCCAACGCCGCGATCCCCGCGGCCGGCGAATTGATCGAAGTTCGATACCTCTACGGATACCGCGGAGGCAGCCTGTTCCAGCCGGTCTACCAGCGCGCCCGCCGGGACCTGACGGAAGATGCCTGCACCGTGAAGCAGGTCAAGTACAAGGGTGAGCCTGAAGCACTCGCCGCCTGATCCACGCGGGGCCGGCACGCCCGGCCCCGTCCATACTGGACACGCCATGATCGAAACACAGACCAGCCACCCGCGATTTCTGAGCATTGAAGGCGGGGAAGGCGCGGGCAAGTCCTCGCTGATCCGCGCCATCCAAGACCAGCTCGCCGCCCAGGGACACACCGTCACCCTCACACGCGAACCGGGCGGCACGCCTGTGGCCGAGCGCATCAGGGAAGTGCTTCTGACTGGCGGCGAGGAAGCCATCTGCGACCACGCCGAGCTGCTGCTGATGTTCGCAGCACGCGCCCAGCACCTGGAGCATGTCATTCGGCCGGCGCTTGCGCGGGGCGATTACGTCATCTGCGATCGCTTCATCGACTCCAGCTACGCCTACCAGGGCGCTGGCCGCGGCATGCCCTTGGACACCATCGCCAGTCTGGAGCGCATGGTTGTTGATGTGGTGCCGTCGCTGACGTTGCTGCTGGACCTGGACGTGAAGCAGGGAACACAGCGCGCACGCAGCAGACCCGGGACCCCCGACAGGATCGAGGTTGAACACCAGGCGTTCTTCGAGCGGGTGCGGCAGGGCTACCGGTCCAGGGCGGACGCCGACCCGGAGCGAATTCGCGTCATCGACGCCAGCCAGCCCATGAAGCATGTGCAGCAGGACGCCCTCTCTGTGGTCGCTGACTGGATGGAATTGCCCTGCTCCGCGTAGGCTTGCCCGATCCAACTGCGAGCACGCCATGCCGGGCCGACACCGATTGCCGCCTTATGAAAAAGCCCTGCATGCCGCCCGTGCCGTCCTGGACGTGGCAGCAGGCCTGATGGATGACGCACAGGCCGGCATCCGCTTGAGACAGGCCACTGGCCGGCAGTGGACGCTGCTCACCGCAATCCAGTACCTCACAGGCAAGGAAGCGATAGCGGCGTTACGCGCTATCCCCGCGGACCAGGCCCCCATGGGGCTGTCCCATGAGGACCGCACGCACGCGATCGCACTGGCTGTATCGGCCGCTGCAGGCGGCGCTCGCGATGGTGGGCCACTCTGCGCCAGCCACCTGGTCGCGTTGTACCGGGCGCATGCAGGCGCATCCACCGAGGACCAGGGCGCATGACCCCAGTCGACGGGGCTCGCACCAGCTTCCACGAGATTGCGACCCGCCTGCTACCCGCCCACCTGCAGCGCCTGCGCGAGGCCATGCGCACGCCCGTACCTGCCGCCACCTTCCTCGGCGCCACCACTGCAAGCCGCGTAGTGCGCGAGCGCGCCGGCGTTGAGTCCGACTTCCGCGGCCTCTACGTGTTCATCGAACAGGGAAAGCCGCTGTACGTCGGGATCTCGCGCAAGGTCTTGAGCCGACTGGTCCAGCACGTCAACGCACCGAGCCACTTCTCCGCATCCCTCGCCTACCGACTCGCGTGCCGCGAGCATTGGCCAGGCGGAATGCCGCGCGGTCGAAAGCGCGCACAGAACATGGATGACGGCGGATTCCTGGAGCGGTTCAAGGATCAGCAGCGCCGACTGTCCGCCATGGATGTTGCATTCGTGCAGATCGACTGCGACCTGGAGCTTTACCTGTTCGAGGTCTACGCGGCCATGCAGCTCGGCACCGGCGCGCTCAATTCGTTCAGGACCCACTAGCTAACTTTCAGAATCACGACTCGCTGAGATTCTTGGTGCATCCCTTCTCACACAGAGGCGCTGCACATGGAATCCCACGAGTTCGAGGTCGACAAGAGCATCATCATCCACCTGATCAAGTCGCAGGCGGGCACCCTCGGGAAGGGCGTTCTCGAAACGATAATGAACAGCGTGGACGCCGGCGCGTCCAAGGTCGAAATCCAGTTCGATGCGAACACGTTGACCATCGTCGACGATGGTCATGGCCTTCGCAGCCGCGATGAAATCCTGGCCGTCTTCAAGCGCTTCGGCTTCGACCACTCCAACCACAAGCGCGAGTTCGGCAAGTTCGGCTTGGGCCGCGGCCAGCTGTGGAACTGGTGCTCCAGCACGTGGCGCACCAACCAGTTCCTGCTGGACGTTGACGTGCGCGACCGTGGGTTGAAATGGGACCTGCACAGCGACCTCGAGCAGCAGGACGGCCTCATCATCACGGCGCCCTTCTACGAGCCGCTGACGGCCGTGGAGCGCTCCACCCTACAGAGCGAACTGGAGCGCCTGTGCCGGTATTCGACCGTCCCCGTGATCGTCAACGGCGTGCAGATCAGCAAGGACCCGGGCACGCAGAAATGGGACTTCGAAACCGAGTCGGCCTACATGCGCGTGACCGAAGGCCACCACCTGACGGTCTACAACCAGGGTGTGCTGGTGGCGGACCTCTACGCCGGCCACGAGGGCATCGCGGGGGTGATCTGCACCAAGCGCGGCTATAACCTGACGCTCAACATCGCGCGCAACGATATCCAGCGTAAGGACTGCGCCATCTGGAAGGAAATCAGCGCCCTGTGCCGCAAGCAGGCGAACGAACGCCTGTCCAAGCCCAACTCCAAGCGCATGACCGACGCTGAGCGCACGTTCCTTGCCACCCAGACGGCCGACCCGGCTCACATCGAGCATCTGGAAAAGCCGATCTTCACCCTGACGGACGGCAAGCACATCACATTCGGCGCACTGCGCAACCGGCTGGTACGCAGCGGCATGGCCCTGTCGGTGGCCGATACGGGCAACCGCATGGCCGAATCCATGATGCGCGACAAGACCACCGTGGTGCTGTCCAAAGCCACCCTGTCGCGCTTCGGCGTGGTGTCGGTCTGCGAGCTGCTCGATCTGCTCGAAGAGCGCACCAAGAACACGACGAAGCGTTGGGACGGCTACAGCGTGGGCCGAGAGGGGCGTCGCTTCAAGGTGTACGAGGACCTGTCGGAAGCTCCGGGCTTCAAGCAGCTCAACGCCAACAAGATTCCCCACGACAAGCTGACCAAGCAGCAGCGCAGCTTCCTGTCTGCGCTGGACAGCATCAACTGGATGGTGGTCACCGCCATGAAGGAGGTCTGCGAGCAGCGGCCTGCCACGCGCGAAATCGTGCTCGGTACGATCGAGGGCGGCGAGGCCTTCACCGATGGCACGTCCTACATCGCCTTCACCCCCGAAACTGCGGCCGAATCCATGCGCTCGGGCATGCCCGGCTTCCTGCGTGCGGTCCACCTGCTGGTCCACGAATACCTGCACAACACCGAAGACAGCGGGAGTCACGCCCACGACCTCGACTTCATGGAGGCGTTCCACAACATCGTTCTCGACAACTTTTCCGATCTCAACAAGGCGGCGCGGCACGCGTTCAAGAAGTTCGTGAAGACGCAGGGCAAGCTGACTCGGCCCAACGCCCTCGATCTGGACCTGCTGGATACGTCCGACGCCAGCGCCGCTCAAGCTGCCGAGGAGATGGCATGAGTGCGGTGCTCGCTGAGCGGGTGTGTTCGGCGGGGTCCGCTGCGCTACCTGCGGCACCCACTGGCCGCCGCGAGGACATCGACGCCTGCGCCAGCGAAGTGCTGGCCATGCTCCAGAACCACAGCTACGAGGACACTGCCGCCCACTTCCGCACGTCGCGCGGCAAGGTGTACTCGCTGGCGGTACGCGCCGGCGCCCGCAAGAACGAAGCCGCCATCCTCGAGCGCAAGGCCGACCGCCGCCGCCGGCAACTCGAATTCATGGAATCGGTTGTTAACTCCGTCCAGAAGGCCGACGTCCTCGACTTCCTCGCCGGCCTGCCTGATGACAGCGTGCCGCTGCATCTGTGCTCCCCGCCATACAACCTAGGCTTGTCATACGGCCAAGGTGCGAGCGCCGATGCCTTTTCCTACAGCTACTACCTGGGCTGGTCCATCCAGGTGCTCTCGGAGATGGCGCGCACCCTCGCGCCCGGCGGCACCCTGTTCTACCAGGTGGGGTCGACGCGCGGCCCCGACGGCGGGCTGGTGCCGATCGACACGGTCCTGTTCCAGCACCTCATCACCATGGGCCTGACCTTCAAGACGCGAATCGCCTGGGTCGTCCCGCACGGGCTGACACCCAAGCGTCGACTGGCCGAACGCTACGAGACGGCGCTGGTGTTCACCAAGGGGCCTGAGCACCGGGTATTCAACCCCGATCCCGTGCGCACGCCTCAGCGCCAGCCGGGCAAGCGCGCCTTCCGCGGACCCAACAAGGGCCAGCTCAGCGGCAACCCCTTCGGCGCGCACCCCTCCAACGTCTGGACCATCCCCAACGCCCGGCACAACGCGCCCGGCCGCGTGGAGGGGCACCCGGCCCAGATGCCGGTGGAGCTGGCCAGGCGCGCGATCCTCCTGTGGACCCTGCCCGGTGACCTGGTCGTGGACTGCTTCAGCGGCTCGGGAACCACCGCCGAGGCGGCAATCCGCACGGGCCGCGCGTTCAGTGGGTGCGATCTGTTCTACGAAGACCTGCGTGCCCAGCGCCTGGCCGCGGTGTCGCCCGACCTATCCACGCCGCTGCCGGGCATCACGGATGAGTCGTTGGCCGTCTGGCAGGCGGAAGCCAGACCCGTACACGTGCCTGCTCGGGACCCTGACCTGTTCGACGCGCCGGTGCCCGGGTAGGGCCAACCGGCTGCAAATCGCGGCCGGTTAGCGGGTTGCCACCCCTTGGCCGGCCAGCGATCCTGACCGCATTGGCCATGTGCCACGCCACGGCGGCTCAGCCGACTCAACCTGTCCTCACCGGACATCAGCCCGCGGGTCGACCACGACCCTCGCGGGTTCGTGCGTCGCCTGCATTTCAGGAGACAGCACCATGAGCAACAAGACCCTCGCCCTGCGGATGGCCGCAGCCCTGCACGCCATGTCCGAACTGGCCAGCGCCGTCGAAGCCCACTGCAGCAACAGCGGAGTGGAGCTCGACGAGATCCGTCACGCCTGGCAGGACGCGGACGCGGCACTCGAGCAGTTCTACGCAGCCAACGCCGCCGGCGTGGAGACCCTGCAGCCGCCGGAACAGAAGCCTCTGATCAGCCGCGACGGTCGCCAGTGGGTTGCCTCCGGCAGCCAGCTTTCGGAGGAGGGCCAAGCCCTGGTCGCCGAGTTCTTCGGTGCACAAGCCCACGCCACCGCCCGCTACGCCCAGGCCTGCATGCAGGCATGCGCCTCCATCCCGCTGTCCACCCTGGAGTCCCCGGACTTCCGGCAGCAGCTCGAGCGCATTGGCCAGATGACGTCACCGGCGTAACCGTCAACTCGACGGCACCGCTTCAACATCCCTGCCCTACCCGGGCACCACCGCTTGCGCCCCCTGCATGGGGGCGCCTGCATTTCAGGAGCCACACATGTACTACACCGCCTCCATCACCCCCCAGGTATGGGCTCAGAAGTATGCAATGACGGTAGATCCGTCCGGGCCCACCCGGTGGGACGTGACCGAAGAGTTCAACAAGGCCAGCGAGGAAGACCGCCAGCTGTACCTGGAAGGCGGCAATGACACCGCCGACCTGCTGAAGAACAGCGCCCACGCACCCGACTGGGTGAAGGCCTGGAGCGGCCCCTTCGAGATACATGTCACGGAGACGGCCGAGAAGTCGAGCATCGAGGACCAGCGCACCGGACCGGTCCTGCAGGCTCTGCTCCCCGACAGCGACGGCCGCGCCACGCGGGCGTACCGGCATGCCCTGGAGTCGATGGCCCTGTGCCTTCGCTGCAGTGGCGTGTCCCACACCCTGATTGACGAGGCGCTGCAGACCGCGGTCGATGCCTACGGCAACAACTACGAGGTCATCGACAACGGCCTGGAGATCGACGAAGCGCTGGTGGTCAGCACAACGCACCTGACGCACGAGGAGCGTGCTCAACTTGATGACGGAGTCATCGGCAACGTCGATGGTGAGACCCAGATGGTGCTGTCCCAACAGGGCGAGTATGGCTATCTGGTCTGGCTGCCCATCAAGGAAACCTTGTGCCAGACGGAAGCCGAAACCCTTACCTGGCTGTCCAACCTGGAAGGCAAGATCTCCGAGGGCTTCCTCGGGGTGATCAAGAAGGCGGCAGAAGTTGGCACCATCTTCATCCGCTTCGACCGAGACGCCGACCCGCTCCCGGGCGTGCCGGAATACGATGACTGACCTCTGACGCTGTCCCAACGCGCCCACTCCCTTACGGAGTGGGCGTTTTTTTTTGGCTAACTTTCGCCTGCGGTCGCCGGTGCTCTGATGGGGTCATCTCCAGCAGGACACGGCCATGACCCTCGATCTCTTCCCCAGTGCAGACCTGGACACCAACCAGACCGGCGAGACCAGCAGCGCGACGCCGGCGCGGCCGGCAGTGAACATGCCCCCGGAAGTGCTGGAGCTGGATGCGCTGTACTTTGCTGAGTTCACATTGCACCAGGAGACCAGCAGGAAGGTCCGCGAGCTCAAAGGCCGGCTGCAATGCTTGCCGGGCATGAAATACGAGAGCCTTGATCTCCTCAATGGCGTAAGTGATTCGGCCGACATCAGGAAGTTGGTGGATGGCTATGCCACTCGCATCGGCCAGGTCGCAGAGGCCCGCCTCTCGCTTCCGCATGCCCCGTTCAATCACGAACAGTTCCGGGTGATGTCCGATACGCGCGAGCGAATTCAGGACTACCACCAAGACACGTGCGACCTGGAGACACGCGAAGAGAACGAGAAAGCGCTGCTGGACTTCATCACCAGCATGCGCCCGCTTACGGTCTGGGATGAGTACGTCAAGCACTTCAACCCTGAGAACCAGCTCTTGCTGCAGGCACGACGGCATGCAGCGGTAGTGAACAACTACTTCTCCACGTACCGGGGCGACCCTCAGCCCATGAAGATCGTTCGCGGCTGTGTCGAGCTGATCGTCAACGTCTACTGCCAAAAGCGCTTCCACGGAGGCCGTGAGTACGACGGTAGCTGGATGCGCGCCTTGGGCCCTGCGTTGGACACGGCAATGGAAATGACGCGCGACGGCGGGGAGGTCTTGTGCTTCGGGGACCAGCTCGAATCACTGGGTAATCAGTTCCAGCGTGGGCGCGCCGTAAACAGCCGCGAGCGCATCGACCTTGGTGATGGTGCGTCGGTAGTGGTCGGGTTCGAGGCCTTCAAGCTCTACCTGCCGCAGGCGATCGCGGCGCGAGCCAACCTCTTCGTCGCCGAACATCTCCAGGCCGAGGACTGATAACTTTTCCAGGGGCGGCGGCCTGCGATGGTGGATGCATGAAGACCATGCACACCGACACCCGCCCCGCCGCCCACTGGTACACCGAGCTGCGCGCCGTCCAGAGCCTGGGCAGCAGCAGCGATCGCCCGGGCAGCCTCGCCGGCCTCGCCGCGGCGCGGCGCAAGAACCTGGGCCAGTTCTTCACCGGCGATGACCTCGCCGCGCTCGTCTGGCAACTGGGTGTCGCCGGCCCGAGCGCCGGCCTCAACCGCAAGGTGTCGATCCTCGACAACAGCGTTGGATCGGCGCGCCTGTTGCAGTTCGCCGACCCGGACAAGCACTACATCGCCGGCTGCGACGTCCACGGCCCCACGATTACGGCGCTGATCGACGCGGCCGAGTCCCATGGACTGGACTGCGATCTAGTGGCCGCCGGCATGGAGTCGATCCGGCCCAGCGGCTTTGACGTGGCACTGATCAACCCGCCCTTCAGTCTGGCATTAGATTCGGCGACCCTGCAGCCGTATTCGTGCACGACCTACGGCCGGTTCGGACCGTCTTCAGCCGCCATCAGCCACGCTTATGCCCTGCATCAGGCATTGGACGCGGCCCGTTTGGTCGTCGCCATTCTCCCGTCGACCTATGCCCGGGAGTGCTTCAACCGTCCCACCGCGGAGATGACTGGCCGCCTGCGCGCCATCATCGACCTGCCGGCGGGGAGCTTCAGCCACGAAGGGACCCAGGTCAGCGTCAGCCTGCTGGTGTTCGGTGAGGAGCCCAGCGCGACGGCGCCGCGCGACCTGAAGTTGCTCAGCCTGGCCGACCGCCTCCCCTGCCTGGACATGGTGTTGCCGGAACGCGGTTCGCGCCCGCGCCCAATTTCCACCACCTCCGACGACTCCAGCGAGCCCAGCATCACCGGCCCGGTGACAGGCAATCGGGAGGTGCGCATCGTCCACCGCGGACGCCAGATCTACCTGAAGTTCAAGTGCGCCTTCATGCAAGCCAAGGTGCTCAATCACGTGCTGGTTGGGCCCGTGCGGCCGATGGAGAACCACCGCTATCCCAAGGGGGTGCGCTTCCAGGGTCAGGGCAAGCTCGACGTGGAAGTCATGTTGCTGCAGCCCGACCCGATGGGTTGCCTGCGCCAGCTTGAAGCGATGGTCGCCGACATGGGCGGCGTGCCCAACACCTGCGCCAGCCTGCGCAACTACCTGGTCAAGCGCATCCGCCGCCATGCACGCGAGTCCACACCGTTCGGTCACGTGGTGAAGGGCGATGTGCAGGCCAGCGACGCGGGTAAGGCCCTTGCACGCCGCAAGCGCCTGCTGGACCCGGCCGTGTGGGGCTCGCCGCTGATCAAGGCCGGCGACAGCGTTGATCTGAGCAAGCTCGACTCAGGCGACTACCTGGTCACGGTCAAGGGCAGCTCCGCGACCATGCGCGAGGACCAGCTGCTTGCCGACTTCGAACTCCCGCGCCAGAGCAGCGATTCGGGGTGGAGCGTCGCAAGCCCACCTCGTGCTGAAGCCTTCCCGCAGCTGGCCCACTCCATCGCTTGCCACCTGCGCGCCTCGGGCGCCGCCGACGTCGCCAGCTGGGATTACCAGCTCGAGGACATGGTTGAGATCCACATGGGCCGCAATGCGCTGGCCGCTTGGCGCATGGGCTGCGGCAAGGGCCGGCTCGCGATTGCGTTGGCCCTGGCCGGCGGCCGCCATAACGCGATCGTCGTGGAGTCGCACCTGATCGACGAACTGCTCGACCAGCTGCGCGAGTCCAATGTCGACCCGGGACTGTGGCAGGTCATCACCAAGGCCGGGCACTGCGAACAGCTTCGCCGGATCAACATAATTTCGTACAACCGCCTGCGTATGGAGCTGACCCCGGGCGCCGGGCGTCGCACCTTCGCATCGCGCCTGCGTCGCCGTTTTTCGTGGGTCATATCCGACGAAGTACACCTGTTGCGGAACACCGAGACGGCCCAGTCCCGCGCCCTGATGCAACTCTCGCCGCGCCGCCGCGTCGGCATGACCGGCACCCCGATTGCCAACTACGTCCAGAACGTGTTGCCGGTGGTCCAGTGGGTGTACGGCGATGGCACGGCGTTGCAGCCCTTCGGCCGCCGCCGCGCCTACCTGGAGCAGCGCCTGTGGACCAGCATGTCGGCCTCGGTGCGCGGGGTCGATGAGTTCGCCAACCGCCATGTCGTAACCGAATGGGTGACCCGCGCGTGGGAAGACGGCATGCAGGTGGGCGCCAAGCGTCAGGTACCCAAGATCGCCCAGCTCGACCGCCTGCGCGCATGGTCGGCTCCGCTGCTCAAGCGTCGACACGAAACCGAGCCGATGGTTGCCGCGCACTTCCACGTGCCCGAGCCGACCGTTTACACGACGACGCTGGACTGGGACGACGCCCACCTCGCCCATTACATCAAGGTCGCCGATGAGTTCGCCAACTGGTTCCGCGATGCCTACAAGGACGCGAGCAACCAGGGCCGGAACCTCAACCTCATCGCCCTGCTGGCCCGTATTGGCGCCGTGGAGCGGGCATGCAACATCCCCCAGCGCGCCAGCACCTCCAAGGTCCGGGTTCTTCCGTATGCCGGCCTGACCTCGAAGCAGCGCTACGTACTGGATCGTCTCGCCACCCTAACCGAGCAGGGTCACAAGACCGTCTGCTACGTGGACGGCCCGACCGCCGTGCGGCTGTTCGTCGCCGAGCTGGCCAAGCGCGGCATTGAAGCGGTGCCCTTCCATGGGGATGAGCCAATCAAGGCCCGCACGCGCCGCATGAATGAGCGATTTCGCAAGGGCCCGGCTCCGGTGCTGGTGGCCTCGCGCGACACCATCCAGAACGGCTTCAACCTGTGGCAGGCCGACCGCGCGATCCTCGCGTGCCGCTCGTGGACCCATACGCAGGAAGACCAGCTCATGCGCCGCCTACTGCGCCCGCAGCAAACGCGGGACGTTGAGATCGAGCTGGTGAACATGCGCGGCTCGATCGATGAATACCAGGCCCAGATGACCCAGATGAAGGGCGACTGCGCCGGGGCGGCACTGGACTTCCTGACGCCCAGCACGGACAACGACGAATTCATCCACCTGGACCAGATCCTCAACCGGATGGTGGCCGATCTGGCCGAGCGCTCCGGCTTCGAAGCCCACGAGTACCGCAAGCAGCTGCAGGCGGCTTGATCAACTTTGCGCGGCGAGCGGCCGTGGTTCCATGAGGCGTAGACACAGGGATTGACCAGATGAGCAAGAACGACCTCCACCTCTCCGTTGGCGACCAGGCCGTTGCGGTTCGCCCGCATGGCAGCCGCTTCGTGCGCACCGCCGCCATCCTGGGGCGGGAAACGAGCCCGGAGGGGGTGGAACGCATCTGGCTTGACCGGATCATCGCTGCCCCTTTCGAGACACTCATCCACCCTGACGGGTGGGAGGCCAGCGGCGCCGTTTCGACGGTCCTCGAGCGCGTTCGAGAAATGCCTGCTGCGGCCAACTGACGGCCAAACGGGCCCGGTTGCGCGGTGGCTCGACCCCCATTCCTGGCCGATACTGCCTCCAAGTAGCCCATTGGGCTCGCCACGGCGGCAAGCCGACACTGCATAACCCCTCAACTACTCACACCCGCCAGGAGGCGCGACCTCCTTCCGGGGGGTTGCTCTTCCTGTACCCACAGCTACAGGAGGCACCCATGCAAACCTGGTACATCCTCGATACTTCTGACGACTATGTGTGGTATCGGCCGGGCAACAACCCCGGATGCTTCGCCGTCGACATTGACGGCCTCTACGAGCCTGAGAGGTTCGGCTACAAGCACTTGAACACCGCGAAGGCTCGCTACCACGACGTAGTTGCCCGGGCAAACCGGGGCGACTTCATCCGTCGAAATGGCTCGACCGTCCACCTCGTCAGCCGCGAGGAGCTCTTCAGACGCAAGGGTATCCCAGACCCGATGCCCTGGCTCGATCAGCAGGAGGATTCAACCAAGCTCCGGCGCAAGGCGAAGCAAGCAGAACTCGCCAAGCAACGAGCTGAGCAGCGCGAGCTGGCCCGCAACGCCAAAGTGCACCAGGCGCGCATTGCGCTCGTCCCCTCGCAGGGGGCTGCTATCGCGCCTGCCGTGTTCTGACGCCGACACACGACACCACCAGGGGCCTTCGGGCCCCTTTTTTTCAACTTGTCGACCGCGTGCGCCATGATCCAATGGCTCCCATGCGCGACCTCTACATCTTCGACATCGACGGCACGCTGGCGGACTGCAGCCACCGGATCGACGTTCTGGCTGACCGGTCCGACCAGGACCGCCACATGAAGTTTGCCCAGCTGTGCCACCTCGACGCGCCGGTGACCGCGGTCTTGCGGACCATGCATGCGCTACGACGCAGTGCCGACATCTGGCTGTTCACCGGCCGCAGCGACCAATGGCGCAGGCAGACGGTGGAGTGGCTGCGCGAGCACGCCGGACTCTCGGCCGAGGAGTTGGACACCAGCCTGGTGATGCGCCGCGCCGGCGACACGCGCAGCGATGCCGTGGTTAAACGCGAATTCCTTGACGCCATGCTCGAATGCGACCGGGCCCGCCTGGTGGCGGTGTTCGAGGACCGCGACCGCGTGGTCAGCATGTGGCGCGCCGCGGGAATTCCCTGCTTCCAGGTTGCGCCTGGCGGTTTCTGACGGATCTCGCCCGAGCCTTCCGCGCCCCATCAATGGCCCGCTGGCTGCCCTGAGGACTCTCCCTTGCGCTGGAACTTCACCAAGACAGAATTTGCGCGCACGACCGTGGCCCATGTCGCGCTGCGCTGGAACGACGAACGCCGCGCGTGGCTCACCACCACCGCAGGCCAGGACGGGACTAGCATTCGGGTGGAGGTGCCCGCTTGCGAGGCTGGTGAACGCATGGCTGTGGTGATCGCCCAACTCCACGATCAGCGAGATCAGCTCCTGGGCCGTGGTTACCTCCTCACGGGCAAGACGGGTGGAGCCGAAGCCTTCGACCGCGAGCACCCCCGCAGCATGGGTGTGCCGCCACCGGCGCTGGTCCGTCAGCCTGACGTCGTGTCGAACGTCTTCTAGGCCAGCACTCCCCCACGGAAATAACTTTCTGGATCCCGTGTCTTTGCGATCCTGTTGTCTCACAGACAGGAGAGACGCATGCAGCCGCTTCCGACCTTCCGCTACAGCATCACCACCAAGGACCAGTGCGAGAAGACCGTCTCGTACGCAATCGACCAGGCCGGCGAGGTCACCGAGGAAAACGACACCGGCTGGACGCAGGAACCGGATGCGGAGACCGAGTTCGCCAGCCTGGACATCGCATGGCCCGAGGGCCGCGGCGATGGAGTCCTGGAGCTGACCGGCGACCAGCACCGCCAGCTCGAGGATGAAGGCGACTTCGACCAGCTGCTTCGCTGGATCGCGGCGGGTCACGACCCGGCCGACGCCCTGTCCCGTGCGCTTCAAGGTGGACAGGCATGAGCTCTGTGTCGAGCACGGTCCTGCACGATACGTCCGGGAACCGGAACGCCTATTACCAGATCGATGTGCTGTCGCTTCCTGCCTCGGCAGGGAACTGCCAGGTCAAAGCGACCTACGGTCCGATAAGCAACCCGAACAGGACCAAGGACTACGGGGTCATGGGGCGCGCCGAAGCCCTGTCCTACGCCGCGGAACTCAAGCGTAAGAAAGAGCGCAAGGGGTACTACGTGGTGAGCTACACGGGCGCGGATCTTGACCGCCTACAACCTGCTCCTGGAGTTCCGAGCAGCAACCAGCGCGGCGGAGTCCATCAGCCGCCGAGCCTGAAGCCGCTGACCATCGGCGTCGGCAGCCTCGGGCTCGAGCCTGCCGTCTTCTAGCCGTCTGCCGTCTGCCGTCCGTCGGTCGAACCCCGGCATCACTCCCCTACGGCGGCGCATGGCCATACAATCGGGGGTTCATGTCCTCTCGCCACCCCTACTGCCCAGACCTGACCGGCGCCTTCGATCCGATGGCGTTGCGGGCGGGCGAGTTCGCCGTCATGCACCCTCCGGTCCACGTCGACCTGGATCGGCATGCGGACCCCGCGCTGGTGCGTTGGGAAGCATCGACCGGTCAGGACAGCCCCATGGACCGGTTCGGGGAAGTGGCCGTTCAAGCCGGCGGCAACGGCCATGGGCTGGCATGGCTTTCCGTGGGTGTGGAAACCCGCAGCAAGTGGCCATGGGTCATGCGAGCCAAGATCCAGAGCGCGGGCGGCCAGTTCGATTCCCAGCAGGCGCGTGACCTGGTGCTGATCGCCGCGCTCTCCATCGAGCGAATGTACTACCACCCTCGTGCCGTTGCCGCGCGTGGGCGGTGGGGAGACTCC
>Ga0156726_1014_pt7 | contig 13553 bp, 11 predicted proteins | sample RifOxyD1_FD_112055 | JGI IMG/M metagenome (GOLD analysis project Ga0156726, IMG submission 112055) | Hydrogenophilales bacterium RIFOXYD1_FULL_62_11
TGACAGACTGGCTCTAACGCATAGGCAACGTGGGAAGCAACAGCAACCAGTTCCGCGATCCAGGCTGGTGGCCCCAGATTGCCCAATTCAAGAACGGCATTGCTGCCCTGGGTGGCGGCGATGTGGCCCTTGAGGCGGCCGGCCGGGTAGCCAATCTGCTGGTGGCCACGGTGACCAACGCGCGCCAGCCTGCCACGTTCCGGGAGGCGGTCGATCCCAGCTTGCAGGTGATCCAGGGCGGCGGCAATTTGAACGTTCGCGCAGGCGGCGATATCGAGGGCGTGCTGTTCTTCGTCGATCGCGGGGTTGGCACGATCAAGACTGACGGGGCGGTTGTCGAGGGGATTGCCCGGTCAAACCAGGCTGTTGGCACTGTGGTGGCATTGGGCGATGCGAGCACGAATTTATCGGCGCGGCGCGGCTTGTCACTGGAGGCTGTGATCAATCCCAGCTTGGTGCCGCAATCCAGCGGCAACCTAAGCGGTGTGGGCGGTAGCAATCGTGAATCGTATTTCGTAAGTTATGGAGCAGACAGCGGGACGCGGCTGCTGTCAGTAGCGGGCGATACTGTGTTGAGGAACGATCTTTCTGACCTTACTGGATTGAGCGGCGCCTACGGCTTGAACAGTGGTCTTGCTGGAGGGATGGGCCTTTACCCCGGCACGCTCGAAGCGGTTGCCCTGTTGGGTAACCTCACCATAGAAGAGGGCTTCACCCTGATGCCGGCTGCGGCCGGAAATTTGCGCCTGCTGGCTGGCGGTTCGGTCGAAAAATTCGGCGGCAAGCCAGTTGACCTGTCCGATCGTGCACTCACGGCCTTTTACACGCTGGACAATCCAGTACGCCAAAGCTCAAGTATGGGTTCGCTGTTGATCCAACCTGTTAGTGAAAGCGAAGCCCATGGTCCCGAGCTGATTCACCAGACAGATGTCCAGCCCGTGTACGTTGTGGCGCGCAGCGGCGATATCGTCAATGTGCTCGGCGCTGCGGGTACGAACGTCTTCGCGGACCTGGCCAAACCGGCGGTATTCCAGGCAGGCAGGGATATCCGTAATGCAACGGTGGTGGGGCAGAACCTGCGTGATGGAGATGTGACACGTTTCATCGCCGGGCGCGATATCGTGTTTGCCACCGTGCGCGACCCGCTTTCCGGGTCGATCGTATCGAGCGATGAGCCGACGGCGCGCATCGCCATCGGCGGCCCCGGGCGAGTGGAAATCATCGCCGGCCGCGACATCGATCTGGGTGCGTCTAAAGGGGTGATTTCACGCGGTAATCTGGCGAATCCGTATCTGCCGGAAGGCGGCGCCGATCTGCTGTTCGTGGCAGGGGCGGCGGCGCGCGACGCCGACGGCAATGCGCAAGCGATGAGCGCAGCGTTGCAGGATCCGCAGATGGTGAATCATTTCTTTGACGAACTGCTGGCGTCGGCAGAGGCCAGCAAAACAGACAAGGACTACAGCCAGGGTGAAGCTGCCATCGAGGTACTGTTCCCCACCGGAACGGCCGCAGCGCCGCTGAGCTACGAGGGCGACATCAGCCTGTTTTTCAGCCAGGCGAAAACCGAGCAGGGCGGCAACATCCAGATGATGACACCGGGCGGCGGGGTGAATGCCGGCCTTGCCAGCGTCACCGGTTTTGAGCGCGCCGCTGCCGACCTGGGCATCATGACCGTGCAGGGTGGCGACATCCAGGCCTATGTGCGCGACGACTTCCAGGTCAATAGCAGCCGCGTGTTCACCGTCTCCGGCGGCAATATCCTGTTGTGGTCGGCGCTCGGCAACATCGACGCCGGCAAGGGCGCCAAAACCGCCAGCGCCACGCCGCCGCCGCAACTGCGCATCGACAAGAATGGCAACTTCGTGCTGGACGTCACCCAGTCCATCTCCGGCAGCGGTATTGGCGCACTGGGCGGCGACAGCAATGTGGTGTTGATCGCGCCTACCGGCGAAGTCAATGCGGGCGATGCAGGTATTCGCGCCAGCGGCAACCTGACCCTCGGCGCCAGCCGGGTGGTCGGTGCGGACAACATCCAGGTGGGTGGCGTTTCAGCGGGCGTACCGGTATCCAACAGCGGCGCGGCGGCAGCAGCAGCGACCAGCGCGGGCAATGTGGGCAGCGAGGTGACATCGGCGACCGCTGGGCTGTCGCAGAGCCTGGCTGACTCCGTACGCGCGGCGGAAGACATGAAGAATGCATTCAAACCGACCTTCATTACCGCGGAGGTGGTGGGGCACGGCGAGTGATGGATGGCCGGCTGCGCGCTTGGCGGGCGGCCGGCGTTCAGAAAAGGCGTGCAATGCGTGGACTACACTCACTCTGCCGGGTGGGCTGATGCGGGAACGTGCGTGAGGGGAATGGCTGCAGGCTTCGAGCCTGCCCGGATCAGCGCGCCGACGTTTTCTGTCCGGAAAGCGCGGTCAGCCGTGCCTCGATGTCTTCGGCCGGAATGCTGCCCTCGACCCGTTTGCCGTTGCTGAAAACAATGGCAGGGGTACCCATCATGCCCAGTTGCGTAGCCAGCGCGCCGATCGCTTGAACGGGTGTTTCGCATTTGGTGGCAGGCGAGATCAACTTGCGATCAAGCATGTAATCCGACCAGGCTTGCGCCCGATCCGGCGCGCACCAGATGGCATCCGCTTTCGCCGTGGCGCCGGGGTGCAATTCTTCCAGCGGATAGAGGAAGGTGTAAATCGAAACGTTGTCGAGCTTGGCCAGTTCCTTTTCCAGCGCCTGGCAGTAAGGGCAGTCAGGATCGGAAAAAACCACGAGCTTGCGCTCGCCTTTGCCACGACGCGTGAGGATAGCCTTGTTCATGGGCAGGCTGGCAATGTCGATGGTCTGCAAGGCTTCGAGGCTTTTCTGGGTGAGATTGGTTTTGGTTTGGGTGTCTTTCATTGGCCCGGAAAGCATGTAATCGGCTTGGGCATCCACATAAATGATCGAGTTGTTAGCGTAAACCTCAAACAGGCCTGGCACGGGCGTTGGGCTGATCGACTTGATCACGGCACCCGGGAAACGTTCGGTCAGAACCTTTTTAATGGTGGCGTCGTCGGCTTGAGCTGTGCTGGCAAGCGCAAGACACAGCAAGGGCATGATGCGTTTCATGGATTGACTCTTTCTATAGGGGGCGCAGAAGGAAGCAGAGCCTGCGGAGGAATACCAAGCTCTATGCAGAACTGTAGAACGAATGCGTAACAGACAGATGACAATTCAGACCGATTCAGCTTGCCGCAGCAAGCATGAGCCGAACGGCTCATGCGCAGGCGGTTTGATGACGCATTGGCTTAAACGATGGCTCGCTACGATGGAGCGGACGCCCAATCAGCGTGCGCTTTCCAATTTACAAACCGAGCGGAGTCACCATGCATCTCAAACCCATCCCCGCACTGTTGCTGGGCCTCGTTCTTTCCGGCGCAGCGCAGGCAGCCGCACCGGTCACCTTCAACAAGCTGTGGACCGCGCCTGCTGCCGTCGCCGGCTTCACGTCCGAAATCGTCGCGTTCGATTCGATCAACCAGAACCTCTGGGTGGCGGGCGTGAACGGGGTAGACGTGCTGAATGCCGCCACCGGCAGCCTGCTGCAGCACATCGACACCACGGGTTACGGCTCGATCAATAGCGTGGCGATTCACAACGGGCTCGCTGCGTTCGCGATGGAATCCTCGACCGACCGCACCCTGCCGGGCCAGGTCGTGCTGTTCGACACCACCAGCCGCAACTTGGCGTCGGGCATCAACCAGATCACGGTCGGCGCGTTGCCCGACATGGCGGTCTTCACAACTGACGGCAGCAAGCTGCTGGTGGCGAACGAAGCGACGCCCACCATGTACGGCGCCTACGATCCGGCAGGCAGCGTATCGATCATCGACCTGGCGAACCGCACGGTTTCCACCGCTGGCTTTGCCGGCGTGCCGACTACCGGCAGTGCGATCCGCAACCCCGGGATGGATTTCGAGCCGGAATACATCGCCGTCAATGCCGCCGGCACGCAGGCCTACGTCACGCTGCAGGAACACAACGCCGTGGCGGTGCTCGATCTGGGTACGCAGCAGTTCACCAGCGTGATCGGGCTCGGCACCAAGGATTTCTCGCTGCCGGGCAACAGCATCGATCCCAGCCACAAGGACGGCAAGATCGAATTGCGCAGCGCCGAGGTGAAGGGCTTTTACCAGCCCGACGCGATTGCCGCCTATGACGTGGGCGGCGTGACCTACACAGTCATGGCCAACGAAGGCGATACGCGCGAAGACGACGGCGACAAGGAACGGCTGAAAGATGTGGTCGGCGTGACCGGCCCGCCCGATCTGGGCCAGTTGAATATCTCGACCCTGGATTCGACCACCGGCGATCTGTACACCTTCGGCGCACGTTCGTTCACCATCCGCGACACCAGCGGCAACATCGGGTTCGACAGCGGCAACCAGCTCGACGCCGAGGCGATCGCGCGCGGCATCTACGACGATAAACGCAGCGACGACAAGGGCGTGGAGCCGGAAGGCGTCGAGCTGTTTGCATTGGACGGCGAAATGTACGCGGCCATCGGACTGGAGCGCACCACCAAGAGTGCGGTGGCGATCTACAAGATCACCGATCCGGCCAATGCCAGCTTCGTCGACATGATCGTCACCGATGGCGATGTGGCTCCCGAAGGCCTGAAAGCCTTCAGCATCGGTGGTCTACATTACCTGGCGATTGCCAATGAATCGTCCAACACCACCACGCTGTACCAGCTTACAGCTGCGGTGCCCGAGCCGGAAACCTATGCCATGTTGCTGGCGGGTCTGGGCCTGGTGGGTTTCATGGCCCGTCGCCGCAAGGCCCGGCTTGGCTAAGTACGAATCAGCTGTGTCGTGAAAAAATCCGTCGCAAGGCGGGTTTTTTTATGGCGCGTCGCCAGGCTGGAATGGCGTATGGCCCATTCGGCTCATAGTGCCTGCGTTGCCCTGTCATCGTCACTCGGGATAATCCGCCGCTTGATTTGATCAGGTTCAATCCCATGCGTTTCATCGTTGTTGCACTTGCCTTGTTGATGTCGCTGTTTTCCGCCACCAGCCATGCCTGGTGGAATGACGACTGGGCGGGGCGCAAGAAAATCACCCTGACCAACCCGGCCGGCGAAGTCGCAGATGCGCCGGTGCTGATTCGTTTGCATACCGGCAATTTCGATTTTCTGTCGGCCAACGAAAACGGCAGCGATCTGCGCGTGGTGGCGGGCGACGACGCGACCGAGCTCAAGTTTCATATCGAAAAATGGGACGGCATCAACCAGCTGGCGCTGGTGTGGGTGAAGCTGCCCAAGCTGGGTGCTTCGACCGAAGCCTGGCTGTATTACGGCAACGAAACCGCCGCTCCGGCCTCGGATGCCAAGGCCACGTACGACGCTGCCAGCGCCGACTATCACTTTGCCGAAGCGACTGGCAATCCGGCTGACAGCGGGCCGAACGGCCTCAATGCCACGGCGTTCAGCGGCGAGCGGGTCGCCGCTTCGTTTGCCAACGGCGGGGTGAAATTTAACGGCACGCAAAGCCTGGTATTGCCTGCGATCAACGCGACCGGCGGCATGAGCGTGGCGATGTGGGTGAAGCCGGCCGCGCTCGACGGCACGCTGGTGCAGGCTGGCGGCTTGAATGTCGCGCTGGCGGCGGGTGCACTCAATGTGCAGGCCGGTGCAGCCAGCGTGGCAGCAAGCGCGCCGCTGACAACAGATAAATGGCATTACGTGGCGATCACGGTGGCCGACACGCTCAAGGTCTATGTCGACGGCAAGCTGGCGGGCGAAGCGCCGGGTGCAGCGCTGCCGAGCGGCGGACTGACGGTAGGCGGCAGCTACACCGGCGAGCTCGACGAAGTGCAGCTGGCCGGCACCGCGCGCGACGCGGCCTGGTTTGCGGTGCAGGCGGCGCAAGGCCCGGCCGGCACGCTGGTGGTGCTGGGTGCGGACGAGTTTGCGGAGGGCGGGGAGGAAGGCGGCATCTGGGGCACGCTGTTTGCCGCACTGACGCTGGACGGCTGGATCGCCATCGGCATCCTGGCGGTGATGCTGGCGATCGCGATCTGGATCATGATCGTCAAGGCGATTTACGTGAACCGCGTGGACCAGGCCAACCGCCAGTTCATGCACAAGTTCCGCGAGCTTTCCACCGACCTCGGCGCGATCGACAAGACGCAGGGGCTGGCGGCCGAGTTCAGGCATTCCTCGCTGTACCGGCTGTATCACGTTGCCACGGTCGAGCTGTCGCATCGTTTCAAGGACACCGATGCGGAAAAGCTGAAGGATAAAAATCTGTCGCCGCAGTCGCTCGAAGCCATCCGCGCCAGCCTCGATACCGGGCTGGTGAAAGAAACCACGCTGATGAACAAGCTGATGGTGCTGCTCACCATCGCGATTTCCGGCGGGCCCTTCATCGGTCTGCTCGGCACGGTGCTCGGCGTGATGATCACCTTTGCCGTCATTGCCGCCACCGGCGACGTCAACGTGGCAGCCATCGCACCCGGTATCGCGGCGGCACTGATGGCCACCGCCGCCGGCATGGCCGTCGCGATTCCCGCGCTGTTTGGCTACAACTATCTGAACTCGCGGATCAAGGCGATCACCTCCGACATGCGCGTATTCAACGACGAGCTGATCACCAAGCTCGCCGAAAACTACAGCCGCTGAACCGGCGACGGAATAAGCGGAGACCACCATGCACGTTCAGGAAGACAACGAACCCTACGACCAGATCAACGTGGTGCCGATGCTGGATCTGGCCTATGTGCTGCTGGTGATTTTCATCATCATGACCACCGCCTCGGTGCAGGGCATCAAGGTCAACCTGCCAAAGGCGAGCAACCAGCCCAGCCTCGCCAAGCCGCAGACCAAGGCCGTCACCATCACCGAAACCGGGCAGATTTTTCTCGACGCCTATCCGGTCAGCATCGACGAGCTGCGTACCCAGCTGAGCGCGCTGAAAGCCGCCAACCCCGAACTGCCGGTGGTGGTCAAGGGTGACACCGTGGTGGCCTACGGCCGCGTGATGGAAGTGCTCGAACTGCTGGGCCAGCTCGACATCACCCAGCTGGGCCTGGTGACGCAGAAGTTGGTGAAGTGAATGATCGAGGATGACGGCGGCGGGCCCGCCAAGCCCGCCTGGGTACGCTGGGGCGCGGTTGCACTGGGCCTGGCCCTTGCTGTTCTGCTCGCGCTGTGGCTCAAGGACAGCTTGCAGTCGGGCAAGCCGTCGAAGCCGATGAAGCTGCAGCAGATCACCCTGGTGCGTCCGCCGCCTCCGCCGCCCCCGCCGCCGGAAGAAAAACCGCCGGAGCCGGAAGTGCAGGAAGAGGTCAAGCTCGACGAGCCGACCCCCGAGGAACCGCAACCGGCCGACGCGCCGCCGCCCGGCGCCGATCTGGGCGTGGATGCCGACGGCAGCGGCGAGGGCGACGGTTTTGGCCTGGTCGGCAAGAAGGGCGGCGGCGACCTGATCGGCGGCGGGGGCGGCGGCAACCCGTGGGGGCGCTATGACGCGCTGCTGAACGAGGCGGTGAGTTCGGCCTTTCAGCAGGCGCTGGCGCGCGACAAGGCGCTGAAAGGCAAGAACTACAAGGTGATGGTGAAGGTGTGGATCGACAGCGGCGGCAAGGTGACGCGCGCGAGCCTGGTCGACAGTACCGGCGATGCGCATGCCGACGAAGTGTTGAAGGAAGCATTGAACAGCATGCGCGCCCTGCGCGAAGCCCCGCCTGCCGAGATGCCGCAGCCGGTGAAAGTGCGAGTGACATCGCGTGCCTGAAAACGAACGAGAGAACGGAATGACTATTCGCAAAAAATTGTTGGTGTTGGCAGTCGCGGCGGCCTGTTCGGGCCACGCCGTGGCTGCCGACGACGCCAGCGCACGCATCGAGGAACTGCACGAAACCACGCTCAACCTGATCCAGCTACTGGTCGAGCAGAAGGTGCTTACGCAGGAAGCCGCCGACGGCATGCTGAAAAAGGCGCGCGCGCAGGCGGCGGAAAAAGTCGAGCAGGCCAAAGCCGCCGAAACCGAGGCGAACCATGGCGTGGTGCGGGTGACCTACGTGCCGGAGCACGTCAAGCGCGATATCCAGGAGCAGGTCAGGAAGGAAGTGGTGGCCCAGGCCAAGCAGGAACGGTGGGGTGACGTCAACGCGGTGCCGGAATGGCTGGACCGGCTGAAGTGGGAGGGGGATTTCAGGCTGCGTTATCAGGATGAGTTGATGGCAGCCAGTAATGCATCTGCTAGCGGCAACAATGGGTTCCCCACGAACTTCGACACTATTGGCCAGCTGGTGAGCAATTCCACCGAAGACAATGCCTCCGGAAAAGTGCGCCTGCGCCTGGGCCTCAATGCGAACGTCACCTCGAAGGTCGATGTTGGCGTGCGCATCGCCACCGGCAGCACCTCCAATCCGGTGTCGACCAACCAGACGCTCGGCACCTACGGCAACAAGTTCAGCCTGGTGCTCGACCGCGCCTTCATCAAGCTGTCGCCGTACGACGACCTGACGCTGTGGGGCGGGCGCCTGCCCAACCCCTTCTTCAGCACCGATCTGGTGTGGGACGACGACCTCAATTTCGATGGCGTGGCGGTGAGTTATGCGCTGGGGTCGAAGGAGCCGCAGCGCGAGTTCAAACCCTTCGTTACGGCCGGCGCGTTCCCCTTGCAGACGATCGAGCAGGACGGCGTGGTGCAGGCCAGGGACAAGTGGCTGTTTGCCTTGCAGGGCGGACTGGAATGGCAGCCGAGTACGCGCACCCGAATCAAGGCGGGCGCGGCTTATTACGATTACCGCAACATCACCGGCATCGTGAATCCGGTGATTAACGATGTTAGGTACAACGAGACCGAGCCGAAATTCCGGCAAAAGGGCAACACCCTGATGGATATTGATCCCGGCCCCGACACCTTGTTCGCGTTGGCATCGGAATACCAGATCGCCAACCTCACCCTGGTGGCCGACTTTGCCGACTTCTTCCCGGTCCACATCATCGGCAGCCTGGACATGGCGCGTAACCTGGGTTTTGACGAGGCCGAAGTCAAGCCGAAATCCACTGTTTCATCCCCGCTTAGCGGCTACGACCTGGGCGCAGATGCCTACCAGATGAAGCTGACCATCGGCTATCCGAAACTGGTCGAGCAGGACGAATGGCAGGCCTTCATCGGCTACCGCTATGTTGAAACCGACGCGGTGCTGGATGCTTTCACCGATTCGGACTTCCATTTGGGCGGCACCAATGCCAAGGGCTTCATGATCGGCGGCCAGTACGCCATTTACAAGAACACCTGGGTGGCGGCGCGCTGGCTGTCGGCCGACGAAATCACCGGCCTGCCGCTCGCCATCGACGTCTTCCAGCTCGATCTTAATGCCAAGTTCTAAGCACTTTTTGCTGGCGCTGCTGCTGGCGCCGCAACTGTGGATGGCGCAGCCGTGGGCGGGCCAGCCATGGGACGACAGCGAGACCGGCTGGCTGACGCCGCCAAACGACGAACGTCCGCCGCGCGAACAGCGCCCGTACTACCCGCCCGAGCGCGCCGCGCTGACGCAGGCCGACGGCAATTTCGTTGCGCCACGCTATCAGGCCAGCGACGAGGCGAAGCTGATGGACGCGGCGCGGCAGGGCAATATCGAGGCCGTGCGCGCTCTGCTGAAGGCGGGCGCGAACCCGAACATCGGCGACTACTGGCGCGACGTGCCGTTGCTGGCGGCGGTGCGCCAGGACAACCTGGAACTCGCGCAGGTGCTGCTCGACGCCGGCGCGCAGCCCAACGTCAAAGGCCGCGGCTACACCCCGCTGGGGATGGCGGCCAAAAACGGCAACGTGCGCCTGGTGGACATGCTGCTGCGCGCGGGCGCCGACCCAGACCGCAAGAACGATGACGGCGACACGCCACTGCACGGCGCGGCCTTGCTGGGGCGGGCGCAGGTGATTGAAGTGCTGGCCGGAGCGAAGCCCGATCTGACGCTATTCAACCGCGAAGGCCTGTCGCCGCTGGCGGTGGCGGCAGCCAACGGCAACCAGGACGCCGCGCGTGCGCTGGTTCGCGCCGGTGCGCCGCTGGAATGGGGCGACAAGAAACGCCACCCGCCGCTGTGGTGGGCGTTTTCGGTCGGCGACTTTGACATGGCGCGCCTGCTGCTGAAGCTGGGCGCACAACCGGGCGGCATGCCTGTGGGGAATCTGTGATGAAGCATTGGGTGAGTATTTTGCTGGTGGCGGGTTTGGTGAGTGCACCCGTTTGGGCGGCAAACGAAAGCCGCGAAAAACAGATGCTGCGGCGCATGCAGCAGCAGGTGCAGCAGATCGAGCAGGCGCGCGCGCAGGCCGAGCAGGACAAGCTCGCCGCGCTGGCCGACAAGGCCGCTGCCGAAACCGAACTGAAAAAACTCGGCGCAACGGAACGCAAGCTGTCCACCGAACAGGCAGCGCGCGGCCGTGCGGAAAGCGGGCTGAAGTCGGCGCAGTCGGAGCTGGAAGCGTTGAAGGCGCGTCTGGCCGAAACTGAGATGAAGCTCGCCGACAGCGTGGCTTTGCAACGCGCTACGGCCGACAAGCTGGCGCAGACCGAGTCCGCCAAAAAGCAGAGCGAGCTGCAACTGGCCGACAACCGCCAGGATCTGAAGCAGTGCCGGAAGCACAACGGCAGCCTCTATACCCTGGGCCGCGAGATGATGCAGAAGTACCACGACAAGTCGTGTCAGGATGCGCTGGCGCAGGCCGAGCCATTCACCGGGCTGAAGCAGGTCGAAGTGGAAAACCTGATGGAAACCTGGCGTGATCAGCTCGACCGGGATCGCCTCGTTGGGGACAAGCTGGGCGCTGTCGAAACGCCTTGATTCAGATTCGCCTATGAGCCAAATGGCTCATTTTGGGCAGGGATTGTCCGATGCGAAAAGTCATCCTGGGTTGGCACAATGCAACCCGCAAATACGGCTTTGCGCTGCCGGGGACAGTTAAGTGATCCCCGATCCAACGTTTCCCTGTTTGTCCTCCAGTGGTTCTCTCGGCGGGGGTTTTACCCCGCCACTTTTTTTGTCCGGATTTCCTGTCGCATCCGTCACCGGCTCCCAATGCTGCAGCTTGAGCTGCAGCAATTGCTGGCCGTTGTATTCGTTGGTCATCAGCGCGTAGACCGCCTGGATGCGTGAAGGCAGCGGATCGGCATGGAAGAAATGCATGGCATCGAAGGTGACGCCTGCGCGCGCCAGTTTCAGCTTGAGGTGCTTTTCACCGACGACGCGCTGCGCGACCACGTCGAAGCGGGCGTTGAACAGCGGCGCGGCGAAGCCTTGCCCCCAGACCGCGTGCTCGAATTGCTCGGCCAGCGCATAGCTGTGCTCGGTGGCGTCGAGTTCACCGTCGGTTTCGATCACCCCTTCCAGGTCCGCCGGATCAATCAACTCGCGCACTACGGCCTCGAATGCCTCGATGAATTCGGGGTGGCGGCCAGCGGGGATGCTGAGTCCGGCCGCCATGGCATGGCCGCCGAATTGGTTGATCAGTCCCGGATGGCGCTTGTCGATCAGGTCGAGCGCGTCGCGCAGGTGCAGGCCAGGGATGGAGCGGCCGGAACCCTTGAGCTCACTATTGTCGCTTTGAGCGAAGACGACGGTAGGGCGGTGGAACTTGTCTTTCAGGCGCGAGGCCAGGATGCCGATCACGCCGATGTGCCAGTCGGGCTGATAGGCGGTGAGGCTGTGGCTGTTGCTGGGGTTGAAGCTTGCGAGGATGGCGAGCGCCTCTTCCAGCATGTCGGACTCGACATCGCGGCGGGTACGGTTGAGGCTGTCGAGCTGCTGCGCCAGTTGTTGCGCGCGGGCGGGATCGTCGGCCAGCAGGCATTCGATGCCGAGCGCCATGTCGTCGAGGCGACCGGCGGCGTTGAGGCGCGGCCCGAGCATGAAGCCGAGATCGATCACGGTGGCGCGGCGCGGGTCGCGGCCGGCAGCGCGAAACAGCGCGTTGATGCCGGCGCTGGCCTTGCCGGTGCGCATGCGGGCGAGGCCGCTTTCAACCAGGGTGCGGTTGTTGGCATCCAGCTTGACCACGTCAGCGACGGTGCCGAGCGCGACCAGGTCGAGCAGCGCGCGCAGGTCGGGTTCCGGCGCCTGGCTGTAGGCGCCGCGCTGGCGCAGTTCGGCACGCAGCGCCAGCAATACATAAAACATGACGCCGACGCCGGCCAGGTTTTTCGATTCAAAGCCGCAGCCCGGCTGGTTGGGATTGACGATGCAGGCGGCATCCGGCAGCGCGTCGCCGGGCAGGTGGTGGTCGGTGACCAGTACCGGAATGCCGAGCGCATTGGCCGCCGCGACGCCTTCGACCGCAGCGATGCCGTTGTCCACCGTGAGCAGCAGGTCGGGCTGGCGTGCGGCGGCCAGTTTGACGATGTCGGGGCTGAGGCCGTAGCCGTGTTCGAGCCGGTTGGGCACGATGAAATCCACCTGCGCGCCGAGCAGGCGCAGGCCACGCACGCCGACTGCGCAGGCGGTGGCCCCGTCGGCGTCGTAGTCGGCAATGATCAGCAGGCGCCACTGGTCGCGGATGGCATCCGCCAGCAGGCGGGCGGCCTGTTCGATGTGCAGCAGTCCGCCGGGCGCGAGCAGTTGCGGCAGGCGGTGCGATATCTGTTCGGGGTGCGTCACGCCGCGCGCGGCATACAGCCGTGCCCAGGTGGGCGCAAGGCCGGATTGTTCGAGTGCGGCGCGGGCTTCAACGGGGCAGGGGCGGGTCGTGATGGCGAGCATGGCGTGATTGTAAGCGGCGCAAATATTCACGCCCCGAATCGCTCATTCAGAATTTCAGCATGTGCCGATTTTGTCTGTCAGGTACGCGGAGTAAGATCGCGTCATGAGCCATTTACTCCCGCTCTCCCGCGTCGCAAAACTGGTCGGGCAGTCGCGCCATGTGCTGCAGGACATGATCCGCAGCGGTGCGCTGGCTACGTTTGACGGCATGATCCAGCTCGACGAATTGCTGCGTGCCTTTCCCGAGGTGAAATGGGACGACGACGCGGAGTTTCGCCGGGTGTCGGAAATCAAGGACAAGGCCTTCGCCAAGCGGGTGCGCGAGTTGGCTCTGCCCGACAAGGATGTGCTCACCGCGCGGCTGAACGAGTTGGGCAACGATTACGCTTCTGCCCAGGCCTTGCTGCTGCACTACGGCAACGTGATGACCTGGCTGGACGAAAAAATCGACGAACTGGATGAGGGCGCGAGCGCTGAAACGCACCATGCTCTACACAGCGTGCGCGCTTTCCTGCTGCGCAATATGGCCGAGATGCCGCCGAACGCGGCGCAGGCGCAGGGGCTCATCGTGCAGGAGCGGATGCTCAAGATCATGTCGGCCCACGTCACCATCCAACCCAGCGGCCACGAGTTTTTCGTCGAGGGTAACGAGACGATTCTGGAAGCCGCACTGCGCCACGGCGTGTCGCTCAATTACGGCTGCAGCAACGGCAATTGCGGCGATTGCAAGGCCCGTCTGGTGTCGGGCAAGGTAAAGAAGGTCCACGCTCACGACTACGTGCTGAAGGTGGCCGAAAAAGAGG
>Ga0156726_1031_pt1 | contig 13477 bp, 13 predicted proteins | sample RifOxyD1_FD_112055 | JGI IMG/M metagenome (GOLD analysis project Ga0156726, IMG submission 112055) | Hydrogenophilales bacterium RIFOXYD1_FULL_62_11
GCGCGCGTCATGAACAGTGCCTGGTCGCCGCTGGCGATGCCGGTCAGGCGCGAGCGCGAATTCATCATCGCCGCCACCACGCGCAGCATGCGGGCGCGCCCCGCGATGCGCACGTCGAAGCGGCCCCACACGCGTTCGCCGGATTGCAGGCCGGCGCGGATCTGCAAGTCGGCGTCGGTTGGCAACAAGGTGTCGGCGTGCAGTAACAGCAGGATCTCGCCACGCGCCATTGCGGCGCCGGCGTTCATCTGGCGCGCGCGGCCGCGCGGCGCGCTGATCACCGCGTCGGCCAAGGGTTGCGCAATCGCCCCCGTGGCGTCGCCGCTGCCGCCGTCGACCACGATGATTTCTGTGCTGCGTCCGCGCATCGCCTGCAGGCGTTGCAGCACCGCGCCGATTTGCGTGGCTTCGTCGAGGACAGGAATGACGATGGAGAGCCGTGTGTTCATCGCCGTTGCCATGCGTGATAGCGCGCCGCCCAGTCGAGCAGGCGCTGCGGCGCGTGCGCGCGCTTCCACGCGCCGGCGGCATACTTGTTGGCTTCGGCCCAGGTCGGGTAGGCGTGAAGGGTGCCGAGGATTTTGTTCAGGCCGATGCGGTGGCGCATCGCCAGCACGAATTCGGCCAGCAGCTCGCCGGCGTGGGCGCCGACGATGCAGACGCCGAGGATGCGGTCCTTGCCCGGCACCGTGAGCACCTTGACGTAGCCTGCCGCCGCCTCGTCGACGATGGCGCGGTCGAGGTCCTTCAGCGCGTAGCGTGTCACCTCGTGGGCAATGCCGTGCGCCTGCGCCTCGGTTTCCGAGAGGCCGACGCGCGCCACTTCTGGATCGGTGAAGGTGACCCAGGGGATCACCGAGTAGTCCACCTTGAAGCGTTTGACGCCGCCGAACAGGGCGTTGACCGCGGCGTACCAGCCCTGGTGCCCGGCGGTGTGGGTGAACTGGTAGGGCCCGGCGACGTCGCCGCAGGCGTAGATGTTGGGATAAAGCGTCTGCAGCCAGGCGTTGGTCTCGATGGTGCGCGCCGGCGTCAACGGGATCCCCAGTTCCTCCAGACCGAAGCCCTTTGTGCGCGGCGCACGGCCGAGCGCCAGCAGCAGCGCATCGAACGCGAGGGTTGCCTCGGTGCCGTCGCGCCGTACCACCAGACGCTGCACGCCGTCAGTCGCCTCGCAGCGCAGCGGCTCGGTGTTTTTCAGAATGGTCACGCCGTCGGCGGCAAGCGCGGCCTCCACCGCGTCCGCCGCGTCCGGGTCTTCCTTGCCCATCAGCCCCGCGCGCGTCACCAGCGTGACGCGGCAGTCAAGCCGGGCGAAGGCCTGCGCCAGTTCGCAGCCGATGGGGCCGCCACCCAGCACGAGTAATTGTTGGGGGCGCGTGCTCAGATCCCAAATGCTGTCCGAGGTGTAGTGGCGCACCTGTTCGAGCCCGGGCAGCGCCGGCACCTGCGGCTGCGCACCGGTGGCGATGATGATGGCGCGGGTGGTGAGCGTCTGTCCGTTCACCTCCACGCTCCATGGCGAAGTGATGCGCGCCTGCCCCGCGATCACCTCGACGCCGAGCCCGCTGTAACGCGCTGCCGAGTCGTGCGGTTCCACTGTGCGGATCACCCGCTGTATCCGCGCCATCACTTCGGCGAAATCGTAGTCGACGTCGGCGCGGGCGATGCCCAGCGTCGCGGCCTCGCGCGCGTGCTTGAGGAACCGGGCCGAACGGATCAGCGCCTTCGACGGCACGCAGCCGACGTTGAGGCAGTCGCCGCCCATCCGGTGGCCTTCGATCAGCGTGACTTTCGCCTTCACCGCGGCGGCGACGTAGGCCGCCACCAGGCCGGCCGAGCCGGCGCCGATCACCACCAGGTTGCGATCGAAGCGGCGCGGCTTCTTCCAGCGCGCGTAGACCCGGCGCGAGCGGACGGCGGCGACGCTCTTTTTCGCGATCAGTGGGAACACCCCGAGCAGCGCGAACGAGGCCAGGAGCGCAGGCGAGAACAGGCCCGCCAGGCTGTCGACGTCTGCGAGCCGGGTGCCGGCATTCACGTACACCACGGTGCCCGCCAGCATGCCGAGCTGGCTCACCCAGTAGAAGGTGCGGGTGCGGATCGGCGTCAGGCCCATCAGCAGGTTGATGACGAAGAACGGGAACAGCGGCACCAGGCGCAGTGCGAACAGGTAGAACGCGCCGTCGCGGGCCATGCCCTGGTTGACCGCCGCCAGCCGCTCGCCGAAGCGCCGCTGCACCCAGTCGTGCAGCAAAAAGCGCGACACCAGGAAGGCGAGGGTGGCGCCGATGCTGGAGGCGAACGACGCCACCACGGTGCCGGTGGCAAGCCCGAACAGCGCGCCCGATGCAATGGTGAGCACCGCCGCGCCCGGCAGCGACAGCGCGGTGACCGCCACGTAGACCAGGAAAAAAATGCCGATTACCGTCAGCGGTCGCGCGGCATAGGCGGCGGCGAACTCGGCCTGGCCGGCCTTGAGCGCATCCAGGGTGAAATAGCGGTCGAGGTCGAGCGCGAAAAACGCCGCCACCGCAACCACGATCAGGCCGAACAGCAGCGCCCGTTTCATGATGCGTCAGCCGAGCGCGCCGCCGCAGCTGCTGCCCTGGCCGGCGGTGCAACCGTAGCAGTGGTCCGCCACCGTGATCGGGCGGCCGGCCAGATCGTGCTCGAGCAGGTCGCGCAGGTGCGGCCGCGGCCGCCCGGGAAGCTGCAGCGCCAGCCCCAGCATCTGGTTGAAGTCGCAGTCGTAGAGATAGCCCTGCCAGTCGACGCTGACCAGCTCGCGGCACATCACGCGCTCGAGGTTCTCCGGCCGGTGGCTGTCGTGCAGCAGCGTCATGTAGGCGGCGAACTGGCCCTTGGAAATCAGGGTGCTGCCGAAGCGCTTGATCGGCATGTTGGCCAGCGTCAGCAGGCGGTTGAAGACGATGCCGAAGCGCTCGCCCAGTTCGCGCTTGTAGTCGGCTTCCAGTTTGTCCTGCGGCCCTGGAAGCACCGGGCCGAGTGGGTTGTAGACGAGGTCGAGCATGAGGCTGTCATCCTGGCCATAACCCCGCGCGTTGAGTTCGCGCAGCGCGGCGATGCTGCGCTCGAACACGCCCGCGCCGCGCTGGCTGTCGACATTCTCCTGCGTGTAGCACGGTAGCGAGGCGACGATCCTGACCTGCTGCGCCGCAAGAAAATCGGCCAGGCCGTCCTGCCCCGGCTCCTGCAGCACGGTCAGGTTGCAGCGGTCGATCACGACCGCGCCCAGCGTGCGCGCGGCGCGCACCAGGCGGCGAAACTGCGGATGCAGCTCGGGTGCGCCGCCGGTGAGGTCGAGGGTGCCGATGCCGCGCCGCGCCAGCACGTCGAGCACCAGCTCCACGCCGCGCGCATCCATCATTTCGGTGCGTGTGGGGCCGGCGTTGACGTGGCAGTGCACGCAGGCCTGGTTGCAGCGGTAGCCGAGGTTGACCTGCAGCGTGGTCAGCTGCGCGCGCCGCAGTGGCGGGAAGTCGGTGGCTTGCAGCAGTGGCAGGGTGGCGTGCATGGCAATTCCTTCGCGTGTCTATACGTCAGCAAGCATGGGTCGCGCGGGCGGCCGAAACCTGACAAACACGCTTCATGTGTCGTCCTTTCCGCCGCGCCGATTGATCGAATACTGGCCCGGTTCGCCGCGAAAAGGCTGCACCAGCAGCTGGCCGAAGCCGAGCGTGTCGGGGTCGCGGAATTCGTCGAGCCCGATCGTCATGCCCAGGTGGCCACGCTCCGGCTGCGCGCGGTAGGTGCCGAACACGCGGTCCCACCAGGGGAAGCTGAAGCCGAAGTTGCTGTTGGTTTCGTGCGGCAGGTTGGAGTGGTGCACCCGGTGCATTTCCGGCGTCACCACGAAAAGCCGCAGCACGCGGTCGATCGCGGCCGGCAGTTGCACGTTGCCGTGGTTGAACATCGTGACGGCGTTCAGCGCCACCTCGAACACCAGCACCGCCAGCGCGGGGGGGCCGATCGCCGCGATCGCCGCCAGCTTGATGCCCATCGACAGCACGATCTCGATCGGGTGGAAGCGCACCCCGGTGGTGACGTCGAAATCCAGGTCCGAATGGTGCATCCGATGCAGCCGCCACAGCGCCGGCACCGCGTGGAAGACCACGTGCTGGAAATAGATCACGCAGTCGAGCACCAGCACGCCGATCAGCACGGCCAGCCAGTACGGCAGCTCGATCTGGTTGAGCAGTCCCCAGCCGCGCTGCTGCGCGAGCAGCGCCATGGCCACCGCCGTGACTGGAATTAGCAGCCTCACCGTCGCCGTGGCCACGACAATGATCCCGAGGTTGGCGCGCCAGCGGCGGCTTTTGGAGGTGGACAGCGGGCGGCGCGGCGCCAGCCATTCCCACACGCCCATCAGCGCCAGCACGCCGAAGAAGAAACCCAGCCGGATCGCGGCTTCATCATTCATGACCCGTCCTTGGTCACCCTTATCCCACTATCTTAGTCAACTATCCGGGCATGTCCGTTCCATGTCTCGTGCCCCAGAGACCATGGCCGAGTGCCCGGAATGGGCGACTAGCTACCAGATAAGACAGGACTGAGTTTCTCAAGACTATTGGCGCAGCTTATAAGCGCAAGAAATAGCGGCTCGGCCAAATTGTTTTTTATTTGCAGACTGCTATACATCGGTCCTCATCGAATTTCGAGGAGCGCATCATGTCCAGACTGTTTATGGTTGTGTTGCTGGCCAGTGTGTCTGCCCATGCGGCGCTGGTCCTGGATAATTCCGTGACGATCAGGCTCGAAGCACAAAACAACTCAGGACAATCCGGCAGCGCCACGCTCGTTCCAGAGGGGGATAAAACCCGGGTTGTCATAGAACTTTTGAATGCGCCTGCAGGTGTGGCGCAACCTGCACACATCCACTCGGGATCGTGCGACAAGCTGGACAAGGCGCCGAAGTGGCCGCTGGAAGAGGTGAAAAACGGCAGGTCCGTCACTGTGGTGGCGGCGTCGATCGATACCCTTCTGAAAGACACGTCGGCGATCAACATCCACAAGAGCGCAGCTGACATTCAGACATACGTTTCGTGCGGCAATATCGTCCGCGTGATGTAGCACGCCAAGACGGCGCAGCTGGCATGGGGAGGTCATGTGTTCACCACCAATCCGTTCACCCCGCTTACCGATTTCGTGTCCGCTGAGGTCATGCAGGGCTATGTCGTTTTGATGGTGCTCGCGGTTGTGATCGGAACGCTGTTCGATCTGCTTCACGACAAGAAGCTCGCCTTCTTCCTGCAGGAGCGGCAGCGGACCAGGGCTGCGGCAAAGCAGCCGCTCAGCGGCGCAGATTTGGCTGCCATCGCGACCCGGACGCTCGTCAACGACATCGCAACGTTCGGCGAATTCTGCAACCAGCAACGCAGGATTTCCCATGTCCTGATGTTCTATGGCTTCGTGCTCTATCTGGTCACCACCGTCGTGATGGTGTTCGTTTATCCGACCGACACGCATCCGCCGCTGGTCCTGCCGGTCCTGTGGAATATCGGCGTCCTGCTGACGCTTGTCGGGGGGTACTGGTTTTTCTTCCTGCTCCGGGTAAACGTCACCCATGACGGCCATCCGCCGTGGCGGCTGGTGCGCGCCGACCTGTTCATCGTGACGCTGCTCGCCAGCGTCACGTTTGCACTGTTGTTCGAAGTGGTGGCGATGGCGGGCAGCTCAATGGCGACCAAGGTATTCGCCGGCCTTTACGTCTTCTTCACGACGCTGCTGTTTGTTTCGATTCCCTGGTCCAAGTTCGCCCACATGTTCTACAAGCCGGTGGTGGCCTTCCAGAAACGGGTGGAGGAGGCGGACGGTTCGTCCAGCCTGCCGACGCCGACAGCGCCAAGAGGTGAGCGATGCCCACATTCACATACATGACGCGCTGCGATGGTTGCGGCCAGTGCGTGGACATCTGTCCGTCCGACATCATGCACATCGACCCGGTCTACCGCCGCTCGTACAACATCGAACCGAATTTCTGCTGGGAGTGCTACTCGTGCGTGAAGGCCTGCCCGCAGCACGCGATCGACGTGCGCGGATACGCCGACTTCGCGCCGCTTGGCCACAGCGTCCGGGTGCTGCGGGAAGAGGCAAGCGGCACCATTTCGTGGAAGATCCGCTACCGCGACGGGCGGGAGAAGGCATTCAGCTTCCCGATCCGTACCACGCCGTGGGGTTCGATCAAGCCGCCATTTGAATATGCCGCGCCCGACGCCGCTGCGCTGAACTCGCCGCTGCTCGCGCATGAGCCTGAGATGCTCAAGGTGGATACCTTGCCGACGCTGCGCACCGCAGCGGAACCGGCCTGATGCCATGGGCCTGTTCTCCTCCCGAAAAACCCGCGTCGTCGATACCGACATCCTCGTCATCGGCGGCGGCTTCGGCGGCTGCGGCGCCGCCTACGAATCGCGCTACTGGGGGCGCAAGCTCAAGGTCACCGTGGTCGAAAAGGCCAACATCGAAAGGAGCGGCGCGGTCGCCCACGGCCTGTCGGCGATCAACTGCTACATGGGCATGCGCTGGAATGAAAACCAGCCGGAGGACTTCGTCCGTTACGCCCGCGGCGACCTGATGGGGCTGGTGCGCGAGGACCTGATCTACGACATCGCCCGCCACGTCGACGGCACCGTTCACCTGTTCGAGGAATGGGGCCTGCCGATCATGACCAACCCGGACACCGGCCACTACCTGCGGGAAGGCAAATGGCAGGTCATGATCCACGGCGAGAGCTACAAGCCGATCATCGCCGAGGCCGCCAGAAAATCCGCCAGCGAAGTGCATAACCGCATCATGGTGACGCATCTCTTGATGGACGCGACGCATCCCAACCGCGTCGCTGGCGCGGTCGGCTTCAACGTCCGCGACGGCAGTTTCTATGTCTTCCGGGCCAAGGCAGTCATCGTCGCCGCCGGCGGCGCGTCGCACATCTTCAAGCCGAGGTCGGTCGGCGAAGGCATGGGCCGCACCTGGTATGCGCCGTGGAGCAGCGCATCGGCCTACGGCCTGGTCCTGCGCGCCGGCGCGCAGATGATCCAGATGGAGAACCGCATCGTGCTCGCCCGCTTCAAGGACGGCTACGGCCCGGTCGGCGCCTGGTTCCTGCTGCTCAAGGCCCTGGCCACCAACGCCTACGGCGAGCGTTTCGAAGCCTCGATGCTGGAGGAAATGAAATCCCTCGTCGGCAAGTATGCGGAGACCACGCCCTTGCCGACCTGCCTGCGCAATCATGCCGTGCTGCAGGAAATCAAGGCGGGCAAGGGCCCCATCTACATGCACACCCAGGATGCGATCGATACCCGGGAGAAGGAGGAAATCGGCTGGGAGGATTTTCTCGACATGACCGTTGGCCAGGCCGTCGTCTGGGCCTCGCAAAACATCGACCCGAAGGAAAAGCCATCCGAGCTGATCACCTCCGAGCCCTACGTCATGGGCTCCCACGCCACCTGTTCCGGCGCCTGGGCCAGCGGGCCGGAAGACTGCGCGCCGGCGGACTACCAGTGGGGCTACAACCGCATGACCACGGTCGAAGGCCTGTTCGGCGCCGGCGACACCATCGGCGGCTCTGCCCACAAGTTTTCGTCCGGCTCCTTCACCGAAGGCCGCATCGCCGGCAAGGCGGCGGTGCGCTATGTCATGGCCCTGGCCGGCAACTTGCCCCAAGCCGGCGAAGCGCAGATCAACACGCTACGGGAAGAAATCTTCAAGCCGCTGGCAAACCACGCCATCGGCAAACACGAGATCGTCGCCGGCAGCGTGGCGCCGAGCTACATCTCGCCGCTGCACGGTCTGCAAAGGCTGGAGAAAATCATGGACGAATACGGCGGCGGCATCAGCACGCAATACATGACCAGCGAACCGATGCTCGACCGCGGTCTCGAACTGCTGACCATGCTGAAGGAAGACCTCGACCATATCGGCGCCGAGGGCCTGCACCAGCTGCAGCGAACCTGGGAACTCAAGCACCGGGTGTGGACCTCGGAGGCCGTGCTCAGGCATACGCTCTACCGGCAGGAAACGCGCTGGCCGGGCTACTACTATCGGGGAGATTTTCCGAGGTTGGACGATGCAGCGTGGCATGCCTTCACGGCGTCCCGCTATGACGCGAAGACCGGTGAATGGCTGATGAGCAAGCTGCCGGTGCATCACATTATTGGGTGAATGGAAGATCGTGCTATGCGTGCTATCGGCCAGGAGTGGATGTTCAGGTTGAGCTGGCATGCCATAGAAAACAATTGGCAGTCAGCCGCAAGGCCGGGACGATTCAGCGGCCATTGATCAACTCCCCAAATAGCTCCTTGACCTTGGCCCTCGCGTCGAGCAGCGCAATCTGCCCCAGGTCTGTGATTTCGTAAACTCTCCGTTCATGCCGCCCGGTGCGCTCGTGGCGTGAGGTCAAGTAACCCTTCTTCTCAAGTCCGTGCAGCATCGGGTAGAGCGTCCCGGCGCTCACTCGTAGCCGTGTCGCCGCAGTTCCTCGATGATGCCCAGTCCGAAAACGGGTTCCTCGGCTGCGTGGTGCAGGACGTGCAGCCGGATCAATCCGCCATAGAGGTCTTTGTCGGTCATTCCATTGGCCTCACAAGACGACACTCAGCAGCCATCCCGCCGCGCCACTGCCCACGACAACCAGCCACGGTGGGAGCTTCCAGAACATCAGGGCGACAAGGGCCACCAGCGCGAGCCCGAAGTCCTGCGGTTGATGGATCGCACTTGTCCACACCGGCTGATAGAGCGCGGCCAGCAGCAAGCCGACCACAGCCGCATTGACCCCGGCCAGGGCCGCCTGGGTACGCACGTTGCGCCGCAGTTGCTCCCAAAACGGAAGCGCGCCCACGACCAGCAAAAAAGAGGGCACGAAGATGGCTACCAAGGCGATCAAGCCGCCGATCCAGCTGGAAGGTGCGGTGCTCATGGATGCCCCGAGGAACGCGGCGAAGGTGAACAAGGGGCCGGGCACCGCCTGCGCAGCACCGTACCCAGCAAGGAAGACTTCATTGCTGACCCACCCGGAGGGCACCACCTCGGCCTGCAACAGTGGCAACACGACGTGGCCACCGCCGAAGACCAGTGACCCGGCGCGGAAGAAAGCATCGACTATTGCTACGGTTTGATTCGGCAGCAACTGAGCCAGGACCGGCAGACCAACCAGCAAGGCAAAGAACAGCGACAGCCAGACCACCCCGGCCCGGTGGCTGACCGTGATTGGCAGCGGATCGTGTTCGACAGTCTGCGCGGGCTTGAACAGCAGCAGGCCAGCGATGCCTGCGGCAGCAATCACGCCAACCTGCCCCCATGCGGCAGGCACCAGCAGGACGAAGCAGGCCGCAATCGCCATGATGGTGACCCGCAGCACATCCGTGCACAGGTTGCGCGCCATGCCCCATACCGCTTGGGCGACCACGGCGACGGCCACCACTTTCAGACCGTGCAACGCGCCTGGCGATACGGCATCGCCATAACTGGAAATGCCCAGTGCAAACAGAACCAGGACAATTGCCGAAGGCAGCGTGAAACCGGCCCAAGCAGCCAGTGCACCGCTGTATCCAGCCCGGGACAGGCCCAACGCCATGCCGACCTGGCTGCTTGCTGGCCCCGGCAGAAATTGGCAGAGGACCACTAAATCCGCATAGCTGCGTTCGGTCAACCAACCCCGTCGTGTGACGAACTCATCACGGAAATAGCCCAGGTGCGCGATGGGGCCGCCGAAGGAGGTCAGTCCAAGGTGCAGGAAGATAAGAAAGACTGCCCACGGGCTGCGGTCGTCAGAGCGGGTGCTGGCCATGCGTTCGCTTTCTAAATTCGCAACAGGGGATTGGCCATAATAATCGAAGGTAGATAACGGATTTCGATTGAGCCGGGTGCTGACGGTGGGTGCCACGAGGTGCCGATGCTCGATGCCAGCCTCTTCAGGCAGCGACTGCATTTCCCGGGGACCTCTCTGTCATTTCATGCCGCCGCCGCCGTGCCAGCCTGGCTGTTGTCCCATGTACCGCCGGTTGCGCCACGTGTGCAGGCTGGCCTAGCGTACCCACCAGGAAGGGATGTTCTTCGGCCTTAAAAAGTTACCAGTGACTTCCCGGTCCCTGCCATGCAAAGATGGGGCGGTTCAATTCCACGTCTCACAATTACATGTCCGCAGTTCGGATCAGGTTGCTCTTGGCCCTTGCGCTGTCGCTGGGGATTCACGCAAGCCTGTTGGCGCTGTGGAGGGTCCAGGCGCCGCCCCATCCCCCATTGGCAGTCCCGGAGCCCTTGCGGGCAAGCCTCATGATCGCGCCTGTTCCGGAGATAGAACCTGCTCGCATCAAACATGCGGCGTCCAGATCTGCGGACCATTCCGCGAAACCTCGCGGCCAACGCGCCATCCTGACGAAGCCAGTCGTGGAGGAAAAGGAACGTGCTCGCGTTGCGGATTCCATCCCGTCCCCTCCAACGCCAGAGAAAGAGCTGGCCACCATGCCGGCGCCGCCCGCGCCCACCGCAGAGGAATGGCAGCTCGCCTCCACCTACACGCTCAAGAACAGCAAGCGCTACCGATACAACTGGGGCCAGCAGGTTCGCAGCATGATGGGCACGGCGATCGAGGGCATGCAACAGGGCCTGGTTCGATTCCGTATCGAGATCGCACCCGACGGAAAGCTCGCCAAGGTGGAAGTGCTTTGGTCGACCTCGGAGATAGCTGAGAAGCTTGCCTTGCAAGCCATTCGATCCCTGCCGCCGCTGCCGTCCACGCCGACGGGAAAGCCGCTCGTCTTCGAGAAGACGATTGCATTCGTGCCGTTCGAAGCGGGCTGGCCACCCATCTACAAGTATGACTGTCTGCCGGACCCATCCTCTTTCCATAACCCGTTCGCGTGGAACGGTTCTTCACCCCAGCGCGCTTCGCAAGAACATCAGGAAATCGCTTCGTCATCGCGCAGCGCCGACCCACAGACCGAGTGCCCCGATGCCGGGCCGGACTCCATCGAAGCGGAAGAAAAGGACATGGAACGCCAATTCAAGGAATGGGGAGCGGTGCGATTGAATGGGGCCGATTGATTTTTTCGCGGATGACAGATTTGGCCGAGGAACCGAGGTTCACGGCCAACTGGCGAAGGGCGGCTCCCCCTCAGATAACTGATCATCATGGCATTGAAGGCCGAACGGCTCTTACGGTCGAATTGCGACCTTTGATACCGAACCGCAGATCTGGATTACCAGCAGCCACTCATCGTCTATATTTTCAGTATCGATAAAATGCTCGGTCAGCACGGCATGCCGCTGTGTCTGGACCGCGCGATGTCCCGGAGTAGGGAGGCTCCGCAAGGAGGTGTCCCATGTTGAAGCAAGTCACGACCGCCGCGAGTCCGCAACAGGTGTGGGAACGGCTGTTGCGCAGCGAGCCGATGTTCATTCTCGATGTGCGCAACCGCGACGAATTCGAACGCTGGCGGGTGGAAGGCCCGCATCCCGTTCCCACGTTCAATATTCCTTATTTTGAGCTGCTCGACCTGGAGGGCGAGCAGGAGGATGTCACCGCAGCGGTGATGCGCGGGGTGCAGGCGCAGCTGATGGAACAGCTGCCGCATGACCGGCCGATCCTCGCCGTCTGCGCCGAGGGCAATACTTCCAGTTACGTGGCCGAGGGGCTGCGCCGCCTGGATTTCGATGCGGTGAACCTGGAAGGCGGGATGGAGGCCTGGGGCAACTATTACGCCTGGCGCCCGGTGGTGGAGACCGAGCGCTTTTCGCTGTACCAGATGGTGCGCCCGGCCCGTGGCTGCCTGAGCCATGTGCTGGTGAGCGAACATGTCGCTGCGGTGTTCGACCCCGGTCGCCACATCGAGCGCTATCACGAGCTGGCCGCTGCCGTGGGGGCGCGGATTGAGCGGGTGCTGGATACCCACCTGCATGCGGACCACCTGAGCGGCGGGCCGGCGCTGGGGCAGGGCGATCACATTCCCTACCATCTGCATCCCTATGACGCGATCCACCCGCTGGACATGCTGCCCGCCCGCATCGCGTACCGCCCGCTGGAGGCGGATCAGACGTTTCGGGTCGGCGCGGCCGAGGTCAAGGTGCTGCATTTTCCCGGCCATACGCTGGGCATGGTCGCTTTCCTCATTGAGGATCGCTATCTGCTGAGCGGCGACAGCCTGTTTCTGGAGTCGATCGCGCGCCCGGACCTGGGCGGCAAGGCCGAGGCCTGGGCGCCGCTGCTCTACGAGTCGCTGATGCGGATGGCCCAGCTTCCGGCCGAGACGCTGGTGCTGCCGGCCCATTTCAGCGATGTCACGACAGCCGATGACAAAGGCGTCTTCCACGCCACGCTGGGCGATCTGAAGCACCACAATCCGGGCCTGCTCAAACTGGCCGAGGGCGAGAAGGGCTTCTGCAACTACATCCTGGCGAACCTGCCGGAGTTTCCCCCGGCCTATGTCGAGATCAAGCGGGCCAATGCGGGGCTGGCCAGCCCGGACGAGCGCGAGGCGCAGGAGTTGGAGCTGGGCAAGAATATCTGCGCCGTGGGGAAAGCGGTCGGGGGTGCTTCGGGGTAAAGCCGTCGTTCGCCCGTCCAGCCCCGTTCCGCTGCCGGACGGCCCAACATCTGCCGGAATATCTGCTCAGCAGGTGACGAGTTCCGTGTGGCCGAAGCCTTTGGCGTAGTCGAGCACGGAGATGACCGTCGGCGTCACGCGGAATATCCGGATCTCCTCCGGTGTCGGCATCGGTATGGGCACGGCGATGTTCTCAGGGTATTTCAGCGGGAGCATGCGCAAGACCTTGTTCGCCTCGTCCCGATCGACGACCGCCTGTGCGTGTGCCGCCATCGACAGGCCGGTGATCGCCATCAGATCCGGCGTGTCGTGATTGATAGTCAGCGACACCCGGTCGTCGCGCGCCAGATTCGTGGCCTTCTGGCTGTCCAGGCCGCAGAGAAAGTAGAGGGTAAGCCCTTCGTTCACGTAGCCGACGGTCGTCGCCTGCGGCCAGCCATCAGGCCTTAAGGTGGCAATCGTCATGATCCGGTGTTGATCCAGCAGCGCCAGGATCTGGTTTCTGATCTCGTTGTCCATCGGTTGTCTCCAGGGGTGCGTGCGATTTATTCATCTTAGTCCAGGGAAAAAGCCAAGCCGCCACGCGCATCCGAACTGCAGATCTGGATGACTGGTAGCCCGTCATCGAAGGGGGTTCTCGGCACATGGATAGGGCTCCATGACCGGATGGATTGCCGCATATCAGGCCACAGCCCTTGCCCGGCTATCAAAATCAATCCAATGCCCGAATCGACTGCGCCGGGGGCAGGTTGCCTCGCCAGGCCGCGCTACCCGCCCGCCAGCGCGCTGCGCTGATATATTCGTGGTTCCGTCCCCGATATCAGGCATGAGTTGTACCCCGATGGAACAGACCGGCAGCGAGCATTCCCCCAAGGCAATCCAGCGTGTGATCAAGGTTCGCCGCGACTACAACACCT
>Ga0156726_1110_pt10 | contig 12954 bp, 10 predicted proteins | sample RifOxyD1_FD_112055 | JGI IMG/M metagenome (GOLD analysis project Ga0156726, IMG submission 112055) | Hydrogenophilales bacterium RIFOXYD1_FULL_62_11
GCCTCCAGCGCATGCAGCAGGCCGCCGCGTCGCGAGGTGATGAAAGGAATGCCCGCCTTGTTCAGTTCGCGTTCGTACAGCGCCAGATGGGTGCGCTTCTTTACCAGCGCCATGACGTCGCCGGGGCGGGCGGAGTGCGTGCCCTGTTTGTCCGTTACGCCCCAGCGCCCGAGGATGTCGTCGCGCAGCACGCCGGCAAAGCGGGCGGCCTCGACATGCACCGCGCGGTCGGCGGCTTCTTCGAGCGGCGTAGTGAGCGGGTTGCGCAACGTATGTGTCGTCGGGGCTTCGGTCTTTTCCACTCTGATCGGCAGGCAGCGCAGCGCGCCGGAGCGGGATTCATTTTCGGGCGCGTGGCTGTGCGGCGCAAAGCCCCCGATCCCGGCGAACACCGGGTTGAGCGCCTGCACCACCGCCGGCGACAGCCGCCGCGTCATGTTGTTGCTGAACAGCGGCGCGTCGAAATGGGTGTGCAGAAATTCCGCCGCGGCGGTGAACACGCGCGCCTCGCCGCGGCGGAAACGGTAGATCGCCTGCTTGGGGTCGCCCACCATGAACACCGTCATGTCGCTGTCGGCCTCGCGCGCCGTCGTCAGCCAGGTCGACAGCGCCTGCCACTGCAGCGGATTGGTGTCCTGGAACTCGTCGAGCAGCAAATGGCGGTAGCGCGCATCCAGTTTCAGCGCCAGCCCCGGTGCATGTTCCTCGCTTTGCAGCAGGCGGCAGGCCTGCCACTCGGCATCGGCAAAATCGATCACCCCCTGCTGCGACTTGGCATCCTGATACGCCGCGAGCAGCGCGTGGCCGAGCTGCAGGCCGTGGCGGTTGAGCGCCCAGATGTGGATGTCGGTCTGGATGGCGGTGAGGGTTTCAAGCGCGGACTCCAGCGTGTCGAGATCGCGCAGATAGGTGTCGAGTTCAGCGCCGAGCGCCTTTTCCAGATCCTTGGTCGCCTGCTTCTTGCGCCGCTGGCCCGCTGTCATCAGATGCTTCATCAGCACGGCGTGTGCGGCGTCGGGATCGAGCGTCAGGCTGCGCTGGATTTCGGGCGCGCGCGCCTGTTCGCTCTTGCCGCCTTTTTCCAGCGCAAAGCCCACCCGCTTCACCCGCGCCGTCATCTGCGCGTCGGCCCAGAAAGCGGCCACCGGGTCGCTTTCCAGATCGGCATGCAAGCCGGGACGCAACTGTTCCAGCGCATACGCCACCGGATCGGATTGGCCCAAGGTATACGCCCACCATTCCGCCCGCGCCTGCAAAAAATGCCGCAGCAAGGCCTGCAGATTGTGTTCGCCGATGGCGTCCAGCAGCGCCAGCAAAGCCACGCTATTGGCCGATTCGGGCGCCGCTGCGCACTGCGCCAGCAGCCGGTCGCGCACCTCGCTCTCCAGCTGGCTGGGACGCTCCAGCAGCGGCGCCCCCCACGGCACGCCAAATTCCATCGGCGCACGTTTCAGCAGATCGAGAAACCAGCCATGAAAAGTCGTCACCGTCGGCCCCGGCTGCGCCGTCAGCACCGTTTCCAGCAGCCCGCGCGCGCGCGGCAACAACGCGTCGATTTCGTCTTCCGGCACTGCGCGCTGGCGCAGAAAATCGCGCACCGTTGCGTCGTCTGCCAGCGCCAGCAGCCGCAGCCACTCGTGCAGCCGGTCGGTCATTTCCTGCGCCGCCTTGCGCGTGAACGTGATCGCCAGCAGCTCCGAAGGCGGCGCGCCCGCCAGGAGGAGGCGGATCATGCGCGAGACAAGCAGCCAGGTTTTGCCGCTGCCGGCGCAGGCTTCCACTACCGCTGAATGGGCGGGGGAAAGGGCTTCGGCGATGTTGAGGGGGCTTGGCATGAGGCGGGGGGTGGGGTGGAGTGGCCTGGCTGTGTTTAGCTGGGATTATCCATGAGGCTGGAGCGGGGGATGAGGTTGCTGTTGGTTGGCGGCTGATCGTTGGCCGGGGGTAGCCCGGCAGCTAGTCACTTTCTTTTGGTTTCGCCAAAAGAAAGTAACCAAAGAAAAGGCGACCCCGCTCATCCCCGAAACCCCGTAAATTGAGCCTGCCAGGTGGGCGTCAAAGAACTCGCCCCGCTTTTGTAATGCTTGATTAATTTTTGTGAGCGGGGCTCAAACACCTTTGCCGCTGATCCACCCGACAGACTCAATTTCCGGCGGGGCTGAGAGGGGAGGAAAGTCAAAACCAGGCCGGTGGTGGCTGGACGGTTTGCGTGCTTGTGATGCGACGCGGATTCACTGCAATGTTTTCGTGATGGCGCGTTACACGATTTAGTTGAAGGCACCTAGTGCTGCACCATAAATCACTAACAGAACACCAAATGCTTGTGATTTAAAGCCTCCAACAACACTGTCCTCGATCAAGGTGGATAGCCTTTTTAGTTCCGCTCCGTGACCAGACAGCGATGTATTCATTTCAATTCTCACTTCCGCTACTTGTTCATTAAGTATTCTCGATTTTTCATGAACAAGCTTGTGGCACTCTTCAATTTGCCGTTCAAGCTCATCAAGACGTTCCTCAATTGTGTTGCACTTTCTTACTACAGTAAGTTTGGTGGGACAGGAAGAAAAACCGATTGAGTTGCCCTTTGCACTGATGGTTACTGTTCTTTTGAAAAGTGGAAATGAGCCAAACCAATCCCAAACGATGGATGCTAATCCGTGGTGTTTGAACATTCCCATATTCGCATCTATTGAGTAAAGAACGATCAGCCCACCAATCACTTGCATGGACGCACTTATCAGCTTGTTAATGATGCTGATATGAGTATCAAAGGCTAGACACAATGAATAGTGAATAAGACCAAAGGCGGTTAGCAATATGATTGGCCAAGCACGCCATAGCCACTTTGTGATTTGAATAAATTTGGACATTCGTGGCGTCCTAAGATGTGAAGAGTGCGTTCGCTGCGGTGAGTGCGCGGGGTGTTCGAAGCTTCTATAGTAACGATAGCCGTCTAGTCATCATCACCCTGGTTTTGACTTTCCTCCCCTCTCAGCCCAGCCGGAAATTGAGTCTGTCGGGTGGATCAGCGGCAAAGGTGTTTGAGCCCCGCTCACAAAAATTAATCAGCATTACAAAAGCGGGGCGAGTTCTTTGCCGCCCACCCGGCGGGCTCAATTTCTGGGGTTTCGGGGATGAGCGGGGTCGCCTTTTCTTTGGTTACTTTCTTTTGGCGAAACCAAAAGAAAGTGACTAGCCGCCGGGCTACCCCCGGCCAACGGTCAGCTGTCCTGCAAAGACCTCGACTACAACCAACGCGCTCTTACGCATACCCCCCATACCGATGCATCGCCGTCAGCACAATATCCTCGTGATAGTGCTGGTGCAGCGCTTCCAGCAGCTTGGCGTGGATGCCGCCAAAGCCGCCGTTGCTCATCATCAGGACGTGGTCGCCGGGGCGGGCGTCGGCGACGAGTTGGCTGACGAGGGCGTCGAGTTTGTCGAACACGTGGGCTTTGTCGCCGAGCGGGGCCAGGGCGATGGCGGCGTCCCAGCCGAGGTTGGCGCCAAAGCAGTAGACCTGGTCGGCGCCGGCGAGGCTGGCGGGCAGGGCGGCTTTCATGACGCCGAGTTTCATGGTGTTGGAGCGCGGTTCCAGTACGGCGAGGATGCGCGCTTTGCCGACTTTGGCGCGCAGGCCTTCTACGGTGGTGGTGATGGCGGTGGGGTGGTGGGCGAAGTCGTCGTAGACGGTGATGCCGTGGACGGCGCCGCGCACTTCCATGCGGCGTTTGACGTTTTCGAAGCGGGAGAGGCCGTCGATGGCGGTGGCGGCAGGCACGCCGGCGTGGCGCGCGGCGGCGATGGCGGCGAGTGCGTTCATGCGGTTGTGTTCGCCGATGAGTTCCCATTCGACGCGGCCTTGCAGGGCGCTGTTGAAGAACACGTCGAAGTGGCCCTTGGCATCAACTTCTCCGGCGGTCCAGCCGCCCGCGCCATCGGCGCGGTTATTAGAGTTGGTGCTGCCGAAGCGTTCCACCGGGGTCCACAGGCCGCGCTCGAACACGTGATCGATGCTTTCATCGCGGCCGTTGGCGACGATGAGGCCGTTGCCGGGAATGGTGCGCACCAGATGGTGGAACTGGGTTTCGATGGCGGCGAGGTCGGCAAAGATGTCGGCGTGGTCGAATTCGAGGTTGTTGAAGATGGCGGTGCGCGGGCGGTAATGGACGAATTTGGAGCGCTTGTCGAAGAAGGCGGTGTCGTACTCGTCGGCTTCGATGACGAAGAAGGGGCTGTCGGTGAGCCGCGCGGAGACTTCGAAGTTCTGCGGGATGCCGCCGATGAGGAAGCCCGGGCGCAGGTGCGCGTCGTCGAGGATCCACGCCAGCATGGCGGAGGTGGTGGTTTTGCCGTGGGTGCCTGCCACCGCCAGCACCCATTTGTCTTTCAGTACGTTGTCGGCCAGCCACTGCGGGCCGGAGGTGTACGCCAGGCCGCGTTCGAGGATGGCCTCCATCAGCGGGTTGCCGCGGGTGACGACGTTGCCGACGACGAAAATGTCGGCCTTGATGTCGGCCTGGCTGGCGTCAAAGCCTTCGATGAGGTCGATGCCGAGCGCGCGCAGCTGGTCGGACATCGGCGGGTAGACGTTGGCGTCGCAGCCGGTGACGGTGTGGCCCGCGGTGCGGGCGATGGCGGCGATCCCGCCCATGAAGGTGCCGCAGATGCCGAGAATGTGAATGTGCATGGTGTCTGGTAAGCGGTGAGGGTGAGCGGGGAAGCGGTTAACGCTGGTGGCGCGGATTATCCCACAGCGGCGGCACGCCTCTGCTGGATCAGGTGGGTGAGCAGGGCGCGCAGTTTGGCGGGGCGCAGCGGTTTGTGCAGCAGCGGAAAACCGGCGTGGCTGATGCGCGAAATCGTGTCGGGGGCGGTGTCGCCGGTGACAATGATTGCGGGGATGTCGTGGCCGAATCGTTGTCGCAGGCGGGCGATGACTTCGAGGCCGTCAGTGTAGTCGGGCAGGCGATAGTCGGTGACGATGACATCGGGAATGCGGTCGAGGCTGGCCAGCCCTTGCTCGGCTTCGGCCACGCTGTGCGCGGTGACGAGGTCGATATGCCAGTTGTCGAACAGCTCGGCCATGCCGCGCAGGATCGCGCTTTCGTCGTCCACCAGCACCACCAGGGCGTCGGCGGCGAGCTTGCCGGGGGCGGCGAGCGGCACCGGCGACTGGATCAGCTCGGCATCGCCGCAGGGCACGTCGATGCTGAATGCCGAGCCGTGCCCGAGGCGCGACAGCAGGTCCACCCGGTGTCCCAGCAGACGGCTCAGGCGCGACACGATGGCGAGCCCCAGCCCGAGCCCCTTGCTGCGGTCGCGCGCCGGATTGTCGAGCTGGACGAATTCCTGAAAGACGCTTTCCTGCTGTTCGGGCGGAATGCCGCGTCCGCTGTCGATTACGCTGAGGCGCAGCATGCTGCCGCGCCGGCGGCAGGCCACCAGCACGCCGCCCTTGTCGGTGTAGCGAATGGCATTGGCGATCAGGTTGAGCAGGATGCGTTCGATCAACAGGGGGTCGCTGTAGAGGGGGACATCGATCGGGTGAAAGCGCAGTCGCAGATTCTTTTCGGCGGCGAGCGGGCTGAACTGCTTGTTCAGGTTGTCGAGCATGCTGCCCAGTGAGAAATGCACCGGATGCGTTTCGATGGCGCCGGCGTCCAGCCGTGAAATGTCGAGCAGGGAGTTGAACAGCAGCTCCATGGCGGCCGTGGAGGCCTCGATGTTGTCGATCAGGCTTTGGGTGCCGGGCTGTTTGTTGCGTGCTTTCAGGGCCGCAACGAACAGCGACAAGGCATGCAGGGGCTGCCGCAAGTCATGGCTGGCCGAAGCAAAGAAACGCGACTTGGCCTGGTTGGCGCGTTCGGCCATGTTCTTTTTTGCGGCGAGGTCGGCGGTGGCTTCGCGGATGCGTTTTTCCAGTTCGCCGCGATGCGCCAGCAAGGCTTCGGCCATCTCGTTCACCCCGGCGGCGAGCGCGCCGACTTCACCGGCGGGGGGCAGTTGCGCGCGCACCGTGAGATCGTTGTGCGCCAGACGTCCGACTACCTGCCCGACGTGCCGCAGTTGCCCGGCCAGCCGGTTGGACAGGCGCCACGCCAGCGCGCCGGTGAGCGCCAGCGCCACCATCATCAGCAGGGCGGCATGCAGCAACGTGTCGCGTTTGAAGACGTGAATCTGCTCGAGCGAGACCCCGGCTTCAACCTGTCCCAGCTGGGTGTGCGGGGGCGCGGAATGCTCGTTGAACAGCGCGTTTTCAGTCAGCCCGACACTGGGCAGGCGAATTTCGGCGCGCTGGGTGTATTGCGCAGCTGCGGGGAAAGCGGAATTCGGCTGGCCGTGGCTGGCGATGAGCTGGCCGCGGCTGTCACGCACCCGTGCGGTGGAAAGCTGGCTGGTTTCAAGTTCGGAGGCCAGCAGTGCGTCAACGCGTTGCGTATCGCCGCTGATCAGCGCATACGGCAGCGCTTCGGCCAGATGGCGGGCGGCATTGCCGGCGCGTGCATGCAATGCGTCTTCTGCGGTGGAAAGGGTTTGCGAGGTGAAATACACCACCATGCCGAATTCAGCCAGAAAGGCCGGCAGCAAGGCAATCACCAGCATCCGGCTGCGGATGCTGGTGAGCAGCGGCAGGCGACTGGAGAGGTTGCGTAAAAAATCCACCGGGAGCTTAGGTTTTTTGCATCAGCCGCTGGATTTCGAGCACGGCCTCGGTGCGGTTGCTGACGTTGAAGGCGCGAAAAATCGCAGCGACGTGAACTTTGACCGTGCCCTCGCTCATGGCCAGCATGCCGCCAATGCTCTTGTTGCTGAAGCCCTGAACCAGCAGGCGCGCCACTTCAAACTGGCGCGCGGTCAGGCCGCTGTTTTGCAGCGCCTTGAAATCATCGGGCGCGACAACGTGCAGGCCGCCGTGACTGTCGTCGAGGCAGGCGGGCACATAGATGTCGCCGGCCAGCACCTGCCGCAATGCGGCCAGCATCACTTCGGTGGACGCTGCCTTGGGAATGTAGCCTAGCGCACCGGCTTCCAGCGCGCTGCGAATGTCGTGCGGTGATTCCGAGGCCGACAGCACCACCAGCGGAATGTCCGGGAACTCGCTGCGAAACAGGGTGATGCCCTGCATGCCGACGAATCCCGGCATGTTGAGGTCGACCAGGGCGAGATCGAGGTCGGGGTGGGTACGGCTTTGGGAAAACAGGCTGGGGTAATCGTGGGCATCGACGATTTCCAGCGCCGGTTCGAGCTGGGTCAATACCTGGCGGATTCCCTCGCGCATCAGCGGGTGATCGTCGGCCAACAGGGTTTTCATCGCGCGCATCCAGACATGGACGCGATTCTAGCGCCGATTGCCTGAGCGGCAGACAGGCTATCGGTGTGGGTGTTTACTTGCCGCGCGTGATGCGGCCCCCTTCATCGATAGCTGCTTCCAGATAGCCAAAGTAATAGTCCGGCGTCAGCATGCCGACAATCGCTTCGCCGGCATCGCCGCCCTGCGGCGTCAGTACCTTGACTGTGGGGGTCAGGAAGATTTTGTGGCTTGCCGCAAACGCGCCTTCGGTGGTGGCACTGCCGTCGAAGCCGGTGAGCGGCGTGGTGGCACCAACGGTGACTTCGCGAATGATGACGCGTTTGAGGTAGGCGGGGTCCTTGTGCATCGGCACCAGGTATTCGCGTTTGACGCGCTCGCAGTAAGAACAGCCGGGGCTGGTGAAGACCACCAGGATGGGCACGCGGCGTTGCATGGCGAGCTTGCCGTCCGCCTTGAAGTTGCTGGCCTGAACCAGCCCGTCGGCCGCGCTCGCCGTGCCGGTCAGCGCCAGCCCGCATGCTAAAATTGCGAGCTTGAGCAGCAGCATCCAGGGTGCGATCAGTCGCCTCATTGCCGTCGTTCCTTTGCTTGATGATGGAGTCGCCATGAGTGTGAGTGTCGCGCCATCATTTGCCAAATCAAACAGTCTATTCCTACCGCCATGCAAACCCTGACTATCGCTTCCCGTGAAAGTGCCCTCGCCATGTGGCAGGCCGAGCATATCCGCGACCGCCTGCGCGCGCTGCACCCCGCTTGCGCCGTGAGCATTCTGGGGATGACCACGCGCGGCGACCAGATCCTCGATGTTACGTTGTCCAAAATCGGTGGCAAGGGGCTGTTTGTCAAGGAGCTCGAAGTGGCGCTGGAAGCAGGGCAGGCCGATCTGGCGGTGCATTCGATGAAGGATGTGCCGATGGAACTGCCGCCCGGTTTCGAGCTGGCGGTGATCGGCGAGCGCGAAGACCCGCGCGATGCGTTCGTTTCCAATCAGTACGAACGCCTGTCCGATCTGCCGCCCGGCGGTGTGGTCGGCACCTCCAGCCTGCGCCGCGAAGCGCAGTTGCGTGCGCGTTATCCGCATCTGACGGTGAAGCCGCTGCGCGGTAACGTCGGCACCCGCCTGAAAAAACTCGATGAAGGCCAGTTCGATGCGATCCTGCTTGCCGCCGCCGGGCTCAAGCGGCTGGGTCTGGGCGCGCGCATCAAGAGCCTGCTCTCCGTCGAAGACAGCATTCCTGCCGCTGGGCAAGGTGCGCTCGGCATCGAAGTCCGCAGCGACAAACCCGGGGTGGCGGCGATGCTGGTCGCGCTCAACCATCCCGAAACCGCCGCCTGCGTGCGCGCCGAACGTCAGGTCAGCCGCGTGCTGGGCGGCAGTTGCCAGGTGCCGCTGGGCGCCCACGCTACCCTGCAGGGCGACACGCTGCACATCACTGGTTTTGTGGCGAACCCGGACGGCAGCCAGTACATCCACGACGTGGCAGAAGGCAGCATGGACAATCCGGAAGCGGTTGGCCAATTGCTGGCCGACAAGCTGCTGGCACACGGCGCGCGCGCCATTCTCGACGCCTTGCCGGCGGCATGATGCAAGGCCTGCTGCATCGCAGCGTGCTGGTGACGCGGCCGCTGCAGCAAGCCACCGCGCTGGCGCAGGCCATCCGGAGGGCAGGTGGCTCGGCCTTCGTTTTTCCGGCGCTTGAAATCGAGGCGGTGCCAATCGCCACATTAAGCGAACCATTGCTGCGGCTGGCCGCAGCCGACTGCGTCATCTTCATCAGCCCTAATGCAGCGCAGTTTGGCATGGCAGCCATTGGTGTATTGCCGCCGTTGGCGCAATGCTTTGCGGTTGGGCCCGGCACCGCGCGCGCGCTGGCTGAACACGCGGTCGCCGACGTGATCACGCCAGACGGCCAGGACAGCGAGGCTTTGCTCGCCTTGCCACAATTGCACGACGTGGCAGGCAAGCGCGTGGTGATCGTGCGCGGCGTGGGTGGGCGCAGTTTGCTGGCCGACACGCTGCGCGAACGCGGGGCGACGGTGGACTATCTTGAATGCTACCGGCGCGTGCGGCCCAATGCCGATGCCACTGCCCTGCTGGCAAGCTGGCAGGCGGGCGGCATCGATGCGGTCACCGTCACCAGCGCGGAAACGCTGCACAATCTGGCGACGCTGCTGGGCGATGCGGGCAGGCCGCTGTTGTTGCATACCCCGCTCTTCGTGCCGCATGAGAAAATCGCCGCAGCGGCGCGTCAATTTGGCATTGCACAAGCCATCGCCACGGCGGGCGGCGACGCCGGCCTGGTTGACGGCTTGATTAACTGGTTCAGGAAACCCCATGACTAATCCCCCCGAAACGTCTTCCGTTGCACACGCGCCCTCCCGGTTTCAGGCGATTCCCCTGGTTGCCCTGCTGATTGCGACGCTGGCACTGGCCGCAGCCGCCTGGTCGTGGTCCGACGGCCGCGAGCGCATCCGCGATCTTAAAACCGAGTTGGGACGCCGCTTGGCCGACTCCGGCAAGGACGTCAGCGAAACCCGCCTGCTGGCGCGCAATGCCGATGATGCGATGCGCCAGGTGAGTGAAAAAGTCGCGCGCATCGACGCGCAGATGGTGACCTCGCAGCAGCAGCAGCAGGCACTCGAATCGCTGTACAAGGATCTGGCGCAGGGACGTGACCAGTGGACGCTGGCCGAAATCGAGCAGGTGCTGCTGACCGCTGCGCAGCAACTGCAGCTGGCCGGCAACGTGAAGGCTGCGATCATTGCGCTGGAAGGTGCGGACACCCGTCTGCAGCGCCTCGACAAGCCGCAGTTCACCGCGCTGCGTCGCGCGATTGCCGCCGATCTGGCGACACTGCGCGCAGTGCCCTCGCTCGACGAAGTGGGGGCGAGCGCACGCATCGAAGCGCTGGTGGCGCGCATTGCCGGCTGGCCGCTGGCAAGCGCGCAGGCGTCTGAAGCGGTGGCTGCGCCACGTACCCAAAAAACCGGCATGAGCCTCGGTCAGGAAGTGTGGACGGAGTTGACGCGCATCGTGCAGATTCGCCGCGTCGACCGCAACGAAGCGGTGTTGCTGCCGCCCGATCAGGCGTATTTCCTGCGCGAAAACCTGCGATTGCGCCTGCTGTCGGCGCGGCTGGCCTTGCTGTCGCAGGATCAGGCCGCGTTCGGCACCGACCTGCTCGCAGCGGCGGACATGCTGACACGCTATTTCAATACGCGTGACGAGGGCGTCACGGCTGCGCTGAAGGAAATCAAGCGCCTGTCGCAGCTGCAGATTGCCATCAAGCTGCCGGGTATTGATGCCAGCCTCGCTGCGCTGGAAGCTTACAAGGGAGAGCTTTAATGCGCTGGCTGATTTCGCTGCTCATCATCGTGGTGCTGGCGGTCGGGCTAGCGATGGCCGGACGTTACGACCCCGGCTATGTGGTGCTGGTCTATCCGCCCTGGCGCATGGAAATTTCCTTCATCAGCTTTGTGCTGATGCTGGTCGGACTGGTGGTGGGTGGCATTGTGCTGCTGCGCCTGACCCTGCTGACGCTCAACCTGCCGCGTATCGTGCGCGAAAAACGCGAACAGATGGCGGCGAAAAAGCGCGATGAAAACTTTGCCGGGGGGCTCAAGGCCTACACCGAATATCGCTATCAGGATGCCGAGCAGGCGCTCGGCCAATGGCAGGGCGATGACACGCGCACCGGGATCGCGCGCGTGCTGGCGGCGCGCGCCGCACAGGACATGCGCGCAGTGGCGCAACGCGAGCGCCATGTCCGCGAGGCCGCCGAATGCGGCGCAGAGCTGGCCGCCCAGCTGTTTGAAGCCGAAACCCTGCTCGACCTGAAAGATGCGACCGGCGCGCTGGTTGCGATCCAGTCCGCCAAGGCCATCGCGCCGCAACACACCGCCCTGTTGCGGCTTGAGCTCAAGGCGCGCCAGCTGACCGGGCAGTGGGACGAGGTCGACAAGCTGCTCGATGCGCTGACGCGTAGCAACGCCATGGAGCCCGGCACGGTGACACAGCTGCGGCGCATGGCCTATGCTGAAAACCTCAAACGCCGCGCCGACGACGACCGCGCCCTGCTGGAATACTGGAAGAAAGTGCCTGCCGATTTCAAGGTCGATGCCTTTGTTGCTCGCGCTGCTGCGCGCGCCTTTATCCAGCGTGGTGGCGCCGATACTGCGCTGGACGTCATCGAAGCGGCGCTCAATCGCGACTGGCACGAAGATCTGGTGAGCCTGTACGGGGATGTGCGCGGCAGCAGTCCGACCCGGCAGATCGAACAGGCCGAGAAATGGTTGCATGCCCAGCCGCGCGATGCCCGTCTGTTGTTGACCCTGGCGCATCTGTGCAGCGAGCAGGAACTGTGGGGCAAGGCGCAAAGCTATCTGGAAGCCAGCCTTGCGGTTGCACCCAGTACCGAAGGTCATATCCGCATGGCCGAGCTGAGAACCCAGAGTGGCCAGACAGGCGAAGCCTGCCAGCATTATCAGAAAGCCCTGGCGCTGTGCCGCGAAGCGTAGGCTGTTCGCGCGAGTTGCCTGCCCGACCGGCCATTTGTGCCGACAGGTTACCAAGCGTGTATTGTTTTGCCTTGTCCATGTTTTGAAAAGGATATTCCATGCGCCCAAATCTTTTTGCCGCCCTGAGTCTTGTTCTTTCCAGCGCATGCTTTGCGCCAGCCAGCTTCGCTGCGCCAGTCAAGGCCGAGCCCTTGCAGCAACAGGTGGGGGTCTACAAGGTTGCGATTGAACCTGGCGTCAGCATGGACGATGCGGCGGAGTCGATGCGCCTGCGCGCCAATGCGCTCAATCTCAAGCTGGTGGCCGAGCTGCCGCTGTCCAAGCAGGTGGAAGCCAATACCGGCAAGCCGCAGCGCACCACCACGGTTTTCGAGTTTTGCGATGCGGTAACGGCCAAGGATCTGATCGATCAGAGCCTCAATTTTGCGATTTATGTGCCGTGCCGCATTGCCCTCGTGGAAGACGCCAAAGGACAGGGCTGGCTGATCATGATCGACATCAACGTCGAGGAATTTGCCCGGGCCAACAACCTGTCACCTGACCTCAAGGCGAGGATCCAGAAAGTGCGGGATGGCCTGGACGAGATCATCCAGGCAGGTTCCAAAGGCGAATTGTAGGTAGCGTTTGATGCAGCCCTGACCGGCCGCGTAAAAAAGCCCGCTGAGTGCGGGCTTTTTTACGGCGCTTTAGTGCGCGGTCTCGGTCTCGGCGTCTGCCGCGTACACAAACGAGTCGGCGAAGAATTCATCCTCATCCAGCCCGCGTGTGCCGACAAAGGCCTCGCGTGCCGAATCGACCATGATCGGCGCGCCACAGGCGTAAACCTGATAGCCGGATAAATCGTCGAAGTCGGCCAGCACCGCATCGTGAACATAGCCGGTGCGCCCCTGCCAGTGGTCTTCCGGCTGCGGGTCGGACAAGACCGGGATAAAGCTGAAGTTGGGGCGCTCGGCCAGCCATTGTTGCGGCAGTTCGGCCATGTACAAGTCCTTGAGCGAACGCACACCCCAGTACAGCACCAGTTCACGGTCGGTGTGCTCGGCAAAGGCGTGCTCGAGCATGCCCTTGATCGGCGCGAAGCCAGTGCCGCCGGCGATGAAGATCATCGGCTTGTCGGAATC
>Ga0156726_1077_pt6 | contig 12659 bp, 9 predicted proteins | sample RifOxyD1_FD_112055 | JGI IMG/M metagenome (GOLD analysis project Ga0156726, IMG submission 112055) | Hydrogenophilales bacterium RIFOXYD1_FULL_62_11
TATGACGCCATGAAGCGCGCGCAGGACGAAACCGGCCAGGCCAAGCTGTTCTCACTGAACATCACCGCCGACGACCACTACGAAATGATGGCGCGTGCCGATTTCGGTCTGGAGACCTTCGGTCCCGATGCCGACAAGCTGGCTTTCCTGGTCGACGGTTTCGTTGGCGGCCCCGGCATGATCACCACCGCCCGTCGTCAGTACCCCGGCCAGTACCTGCACTACCACCGCGCCGGTCACGGCATGATTACCTCGCTGTCGGCGCTGCGAGGCTATACCGCGTTCGTGCTGGCCAAGATCTCGCGTCTGCAGGGAGCTTCGGGCATCCACGTGGGCACCATGGGCTACGGCAAGATGGAAGGCGAAAACAGCGACAAGAACATCGCCTACATGATCGAGCGCGACGAGTGCCAGGGTCCGGTCTACTTCCAGAAGTGGTACGGCATGAAGCCCACCACCCCGATCATCTCCGGCGGCATGAACGCACTACGTCTGCCCGGCTTCTTCGAGAACCTGGGTCACGGCAACGTCATCAACACCTCCGGTGGCGGCTCCTACGGCCACATCGACAGCCCCGCTGCCGGCGCGATCTCGCTGCGCCAGTCGTACGAGTGCTGGAAGTCGGGCGCGGACCCGATCGAATACGCGAAAGAGCACAAAGAGTTCGCCCGCGCGTTCGAGTCCTTCCCCGGTGATGCCGACAAGATCTTCCCCGGCTGGCGTGAAAAGCTGGGCGTGCACAAGTAATCTGACTGTGCACTGAGCTGCAAGAAACGCCTCCGGTTCGCTGGGGGCGTTTTTCTTCCGGCGATGGTTCCCCCCTTTGTAAAAGGGGGGTTAGGGGGGATTTAGCAGCGGCATTTCTTCCGATGGCCGAGAAATCCCCCTCACGCCCCTTTATGCCCTTTAGGGTGCTTTTTCAAAGGGGGAGGACTAAGGAGTCACACATGACTGACAAAGACCAATACAAGATTCAGCAGGAACCGTTCTATCAGCAGCAGAAGAACGAAGTCGCGCTGTACGAGGCCGCCTACCGCAACCGCCTGCCGGTGATGGTCAAAGGCCCCACCGGCTGCGGCAAATCACGCTTCGTCGAATACATGGCATGGAAGCTTGGCAAGCCGCTGATCACCGTGGCCTGCAACGAGGACATGACCGCCAGCGATCTGGTGGGACGCTACCTGCTCGAGGCCAACGGCACCCGCTGGCTCGACGGCCCGCTGACCACCGCCGCCCGCATCGGTGCCATCTGCTATCTGGATGAAATCGTCGAAGCGCGCCAGGACACCACCGTGGTGATCCACCCGCTCACCGACCACCGCCGCACCCTGCCGCTGGACAAGAAGGGCGAGCTGATCCACGCGCACCCGGATTTCCAGTTGGTGATTTCCTACAATCCCGGCTATCAGACGCTGATGAAGGATCTGAAACAGTCGACCAAGCAGCGCTTCACCGGATTTGATTTCGACTACCCTGATGCCGCGCTGGAAACCGAGATCGTGGCGAAGGAAACCGGTGCTGACGCCGCCATGGCGGCCAAGCTGGTGAAGATCGGCGCGGTCGCGCGCGGCCTCAAGGGCCACGGTCTCGACGAAGGCATCTCTACGCGTCTGCTGGTGTACGCAGCGACGCTGATCAAGGACGGCGTGGATCCGCGCGACGCCTGCCGCATGGCGCTGGTGCGGCCGATCACCGACGACGCGGACATTCGCGACACGCTCGACCACGCCATCGATGCGACGTTTGCCTGAACACGCCGTCATTGCGAGCGCAGCGTGTAGGTTGGGCTGACGCAGGAAGCCCAACATGACTGTCCTGCGCTGGGCTTCGTGCCTCAGCCCAGCCTACGGGAGATTGTCCGGACCATGACCGAAACCGAATACCAACATCCCTTGATGCGCGCCTACTGGGCGCAGATCGACACCCGCTTTCCGCAGGTCGACGCGGTGTTCGAAGACGTCATGGCCGAGGCGCTGGCGGTGCTCACGCGCGAAGGCATCGACGCTTACCTCGAAGCCGCGCGCGTCATCGGCAAGCTCGGGCGCGGGGTCGAGCCGATGCTGGCATTTCTCGAAGAATGGCCGTCCACGGCCAAGGCGGTCGGCGAGTCGGCGCTGCCTGTAGTGATGGCGCTGGTCCAGCGCATGCAGAAATCGCCCAACGGCAATGCCATTACGCCTTTCCTGCAAACGCTGGCGCCGGTCGCGCGCCGCCTGCATGCGCAGGAACCGATGCAGCGCTATCTGGATATCACGCTGGATTTCATGGAGCGCACTACCGGCTCCATCCACGGTCACCACACTACTTTTCCCAGCCCCGGCCTGCCGGAATTCTTCGCCCAGGCGCCCAACCTGCTCAACCAGCTGACGCTGGCCGGCCTGAAAAACTGGGTGGAATACGGCATCCGCAACTACCGCACCCATCCCGAACGGCAGAAGGATTACTTCAGCGTGCAGTCGGCCGACAGCCGCGCGGTGCTGCAGCGCGAACGCCACGGCACCCTGTTCATGGACGTCGAACGCAAGCTCGATCTCTACCTGCGCGGTCTGTGGAACGACGCGGAACAACTTGTGCCGTATTCCACCGCCTTCGACGAACTGCGCAAACCAATTCCGTATTACGACAAGCTCGGCATGCGCGTGCCGGATGTGCAGGACGATGCACACGGGGTCAGCGGCCTCGACCGCTACCGCGCGACGCTGGCGCACATGGTCGGCCATCGCCGCTGGACCCGGCCGCAGATCGCCGACAACTGGAGTCCGTTCCAGCGCATGGCGGTCGAGTTTTTCGAAGACTGCCGCATCGAGACGCTGCTGATCCGCGTCTACCCCGGCCTGCGTCGCCTGTTTCTCGCGTTGCATCCGCAGCCGCTGGAAGCCGCCTGCGATCCGCAGACCACGTCCTGCCTGCGTCACCGCATGGCGATGCTGTCGCGCGCGCTGCTCGATCTCGCTCACGGCTACGCTGATGCCGACCTCAACGACTTCGTCGCGCGCTTCCACGCCGTGATGGCACAGGGAGAGTCGAGTACAAAGGAGATCGCCGCGCTGGCACTGTCCTACGTCGCCAAAACCCGCCGCCAGAGCGACCAGTTCGCCAAGGTGTACTTCGACAACACGGTGATCGACTACCGCGACGACAACCGCCACATGTGGCAATTCATTGAGGCGGGCGACGAGGAAGAAGCCTTCGACGAAGACCGCAAGGCCGCGCCGGATCAGGAAATCAAGGGCCTGCCGCCGCGCCACTATCCCGAGTGGGATTACAACAGCCAGACCTATCGTCCCGACTGGGCCAGCGTGTACGAAGCGCTGCACGCCAGCGGCAACCCGGCCGATATCGACCGCCTGCTCGCCAAACACAGCGCGCTCGCCAAGCAGTTGAAGAAAATGCTCGACCTGCTGAAGCCGCAGGACAAGGTGCGCATCCGCTATCAGGAAGAAGGCAGCGAACTCGACCTCGACGTCGCCATCCGTTCGCTGATCGACTTCAAGGGCGGCGCCACCCCCGACCCGCGCATCAACATGAGTCACCGCACTGACGGCCGCGACATCGCCGTGATGCTGCTGCTGGATCTATCAGAATCGCTCAATGAAAAGGCGGCGGGCAGCGACCAGACCATCCTCGAACTGAGCCAGGAAGCCGTCTCGCTGCTGGCCTGGGCGATCGAGAAACTCGGCGACTCGTTCGCCATCGCCGGTTTCCACTCCAACACCCGCCACGACGTGCGCTACCTGCACATCAAGGGCTACGGCGAACATTTCAACGACGAAGTGAAGGCGCGACTGGCTGCAATGCAAGCGGGCTACTCCACCCGCATGGGCGCCGCGATGCGTCACGCCGGGCATTACCTCGGCGCGCGGTCCGCCGACAAGAAACTGATGCTCATCCTCACCGACGGCATGCCGTCCGATGTCGATACACACGACGAACGCCTGCTGATCGAAGACGCGCGACAGGCGGTGAAAGAGCTCGATCAGGACGGCATTTTTGCCTATTGCATCAGCCTCGATCCCAAGGCCGACGAATACGTCGGCGATATTTTCGGCCGGCAGTACACCGTCATCGACCATATCGAACGGCTGCCGGAGCGGCTGCCGCAGTTGTTCATGGCGTTGACGAAGTAGGCTCGCCATCCCGGGTCGCGCTTGCGGCTTGCCTGCAACAGGACCAGGCCCCATAGAACAATAATCCAACCAGCAATCCGGCCAGCGGAACCCCGGCCGACCACAGTGCGTGCGTCATGTCGATGCCGTTTCGCCCGCTCAGCCAGGCCTTCAGCAGCGGCGCGAGCAGGGTGATGCCGAGGTAGATTGCCGGCGCAGCGAGCGCGGTTCCCGTTCCTTTCAGTTGCAGCAGCAGGGCGCCGAAGTAGACGCCGATGCCGATCAGCCGGTGGCTGTCGGCGTTCGACAATCCCGCGAGGCGGGCCAGGTCGTCCTGGCCGTAGCCGATCAGGACGATGCGCGCGGCGTTGGCCAGCAGGGCGGTCAGCCAGGCGGCGGCGAGGGCGCCCAGCGCGAGCCCAGGCCCGAATGGCCGCGTGCGCCAACGCCACAGCCAGCCCAGCCACGAGGCGATCAGGAAATTGCCGCCGGCGCAGGCCTTGACGATGATCAGGGCGCGGCCGGCGTCCAGCCATTCGCCGCCCGCCGCCGGCGCGAAGTCGAACAGGCCGGTGGCATTGAGCAGCCCGGCCAGCGGCCGGAGCAGCCATTGCAGTTGCTCCGTCGTGGCGCGGCCGGGTAGCGCCGCCGTTTCAGCGCTTGCCATGGCCGCGCGCCCGGATCAGGCGTTCGCCGCCGAACAGGCCGGCCAGCAGGAGCATCAGCCAGCCCAGTTCCGGTTCCGGCACCGGTTGCGCCAGCGCCAGTTCCGACACGCCCTGGGGCAGCGGCAGGGGCTGCTTCACGTCGGTGGCGTCGGCGCCCTGGTTGACCACGGTTTCGTCGACCGCGACGAAGGCGGTGTACTGGGTCAGCAGCGAGTAGCGCAGGCCGAGATCGACGATGGCGTCACGATTGAGCTCGACGTCGCCGCCCTGCCTGTCGGACAGTCGCATCAGCCGTTGCCGCGCCCACAGCACCGGCAGCAGCTCGGCTTGGTTGCGGCTGCCTTCGCCGGCCAGCGGCAGGTTCGCGCGGTAATCGCCCTGGGCGGCGGTGCCGCTCAGTTCGAGCGATGCGCCGGTCTGCGCGTGACGGTACTTGCCAAACACCACGATGGGCCGCTCGGCCAGCATCACCGGAATCTCGGCGGGTTCCATGTCATACAGTTCCACGCCGTTGCCCTGCACGTTGATGTGGCTCAGAACCGGCGTTTCGACGTAGCGGCGGAAGCGTTCGCCGACGCCGTCGACCTCGCCCGGCCCGGTGATGACGAAGGGCTCTCCCTCGCCAACGTGGGCCATGCTTTCGATCAGGTGACGGTTCACCGACGAGCCGATGCCGAAGGCGAACAGGTTGGTCGCGTTCAGGTTCTGCCGGATCAGGTCGTAGGCCGCACGTTCGGCGCTGATATAGCCGTCGGTGACCACCACGATACTGCGCGCCATGTCCGGCGTGCGCGGCATGTCGTAAGCCTTTTCCAGAGCCGGCACCAGCTCGGTTCCGCCACCGCCGTTGTAGGCCTTCATCATGTCCATGGCGCGTTGCAGATTGGCCGGCGTGGCCGGCAACGGCACCGACGACAGCACAGTGGAGCCGCCCGAGAAAAACAGGATGTTGAAGCTTTCCTCCGGGCGCAGCTTGCCCAGCAGCTCGCGCATCACCTCGCGCGCGGTGTCGAGGGGAAAGCCGTGCATCGAGCCGGACACATCCACCACGAACAGATACTCGCGTTTCATCACCTGCGCCGCTTCAACCCGTTTGGGCGGCTGGGCCATCATCAGGAAATAGTGCTCGCCGTTCCATTCATAGGTCATCAGGCCCGAGTTGATCTGTTCGCCCTGCAGGCGGAAGCGCAGGATGAAGTCGCGATTGCCGGCATCCCGTTCGGAAGCGTCGAGGCTGACCTCGACGCGTTTGTCGTCGAGCCAGTTTGTGGCGATCTTGTGCTGCACCGAACGCAGGTCGCTGACCGGAATCGGGCTGGCAAGAAGCACGTGAATGCCGGTCTCGATGCGCGCAGGATTGCCGCCGTCTGCCTTGTTCTTGGCGTAGGGGCTGGCGACCCATTCAGTTTCCTGCGCCGCCTGCACCGGATTGCCGCCGTAACGCGGGCCGACTACGGTCGGGCACACCAGTTCGTAGACGCCCTGGTCCGGCACCAACAGCTCGCTGTATTGCAGCGTCAGCTCCACCTCATCGCCCGGCATGATGTTGGCGACATCCATCATGAACACATTGGGGCGCTTCTGCTCCAGCAGGGCAGCATGCTTGCCTGCCTGCTTCGCGGCTTCGAAGATTTTCTTCGCCTCCTCCTTCTCCTTGATCTTCGCCCGGATGGTGCGCGGGCCGATCTTCATGGTCAGGCCCTGCACCGCCGCGCGGGTCGAACCGGGGAATACATAGCGTGCGTTGATCGGCCGCGTACCGGCGTTGCCGTAGCGCTGCGTCACCGTCACCCGCGCGATGGGCCCGTCGATCATGACGTTGGCCTGGCTCGATTTCAGCGGCAGTCGGTCGGTGGCCGGATCGCCGTCCGGAATCCACAGGCGCGGCGCAAGGCTGCGGTCGCAATCGCCGCAGTCATCCTCGGCGAAGGCATACGCAGCAGTAAAAAACAGTACACAAGCAAGCAGGAAGAACAGTCCCCGTTTCATGACAACACCTCTTGTTGGTTGAAGGTGCGGCCAGATTAGGAAACGGGTGTGGGGGCTTTATGTGGCAGGTGTGTGGATTGGGTGTGGAATGCGAGTGTCCCCGCAATTTGCTTGAGAGGGTGGTTCCGCCTAGAGGGCTCGAATCAAAGCCTGCATTTTGGTGCTTGTTCGGACGCGAACACTATTTCGCTCCCATAGTCGACTCGCCACCGCTGCGAACGCTTGTTAACGGGGTTGTTGGTTAGCCCACTTCAAGTTTTGGTCATACCACACCCACACCTCTTCATCAGGCCACGAGAGTAGCTTTAGAAGAAGCCGTTCAGTAAAAGTGCGGACACGAATCAGGTCCAAGCCAATCATTACGTCAACTCCTGCTCCAGCAACGTGGAAGAGACCGTTTCGCGCCCTGGCAGCCTTTTCAATTCCCTCTTCAAAGGGGATATCCACCCACAGGTCGCTGGTTTTGGGCTTATATCTTTCGCAAGCAACGCTGACTCGGCGAACGAGAGTAGTGCGCTTTAGTTCAGGCACCTTTTCACACAGTTTGTCTCGAATTTCTTGATCGCTATCGTTCGTGAGCGGAATTAGCTCTTCGATCCTTTTGCGAATCTCCCGTTCGAACTTCTTCCAGCGTCCGGCGGTAAGTGCAAGCACTTCACCCTCTTCGAGGCAGCAAGCGAGAATCGCCTCCATAGCTGAGAAGGCCATAAAGTACGCCGTCTCGAGTTCAGCTGTGTATGAGGCAGCAAGAAACTTGATTGCCTGCCGTAACTCCTCTGAGCGAGGAAATCCTCGAATCCCGTCAACGAGCCGTTGAAGCCCCCCCTTCCTGAGCGCGCGTGCATGGATGAGTTCATCACCGGAAGCTCGGCGTTTCACCAAATTCCATCTTCGTCTATGCACCATCCGTTTACCTTGAGCATCATTGTCCATGTACTCAATTTGGTAGTAGTCAACCGTTTGTCGGTAGCACAGAGACAGCGCAATGCACGCATCAGAAAGGGCTTTTTTGAGGTGCTCGTGTACATCAAAGAGGCTCTCCGTAGGCTCAACCTCGAGGCGCCCCATAAACGTCGCTCGTTGAACCCTATTTGTAATTTCGTTTCCGTCAGCCTCGCTACTGCCGTATTCATAGGTGAGTCCAGCTTCAAGTTGCGCCTTGCCGAGCCGGAGTGGGATCAACCCTTCTTCTACGGGTTCTACTGAGGTATGGCCATCGTAGTGATGCTCATGAATCGTTGGTAGGGACAGGATGCCACTTGGCTGAAGTTGAATGATTACGGAGAGTTGCCTTGAGTGACTATGTAGCTCCTGAGTAATTCCGACTTGAACAGCGGCCACGCGCACCGAAGAACTCCGTGCCGAAGTCCCTGCATATGAGTTTTTCGCTCCGTCGATTCCTAGTAGCTCGACATCTGGCTGAATAGGATCCAAGCTACGTAACCAGATGTGATTTTTGCCAGGATGTCCAAACGTATTGACTCCCCTACGTCTGTTTTGGTCGCCACCAATCCAGAGTATGTCAACGTCCAGCGCTGTCGGATCCCACCTCGAATACAAGATGGTTGCAACATATTCCGGTGGGTCACCGTCCGATGAATCTAGTTTTCCGTGAAAACTAAAATTAATTTCTTTGGATACACCCATTTGTAATGTGTCATTTCATCGTGGGAAATTCAATCGGCAAGGCTTGATATGGGTTTAAGTCTAGTCGAATGACCACTTCCGGGCCAACGTTGGATATCTAAGCTTAACTTTTAAGCGGGGCCGCTTCTGGCCGATACCGGCACTGAGTGCCGGTTCACTGACCTTCGGCTTGAGATTCGTTGTTGCCATTTGGCCGGTTACGTCGATTGCTCTCTGAGCAGCCAATCCGGATTGCGATAGAACATCCGCTTCCACCCCTGTTTGCCCCACCGGAAATCCCACGGCCTTGGAACCAGCGTGAGCACCGAATAGTGCAGGTGGGCCGGTCGCCCGACGGCGTCGCCGGTGGCGCCTACCGCGCCGATCGGTGCACCGGCTGCGAGCCATCGGCCTTGCCGGGCGTCGATGCGGTTCAGGTGGGCGTAGTAGTGCAGCCAGCCGCGCGGCGTGATGAGCAGCGCGACGTTGCCGCCCAGCGAAATGTTTCCTGTGTAGAGCACCAGTCCGGATTGGGCGGCGACGACCGGCGTGCCGGTGCTGGCGAAAATGTCGATGCCCTTGTGCACGCCGGAGGCGCCCCAGTTGCCGTGCCAGAAGCTGGCCGGGTTCCAGTCGCGGCAGCTGGCGCCGGCCACGGGCTGGACGAAGCGGCCGGCCGGGGCAAGGGTTTCGATCAGGGCCAGCAGCAGGACCGTCGGCCACAGGCGGCGCACGCGTTTCATGTCTCGGCGCGGCCGATGGCGCTCCAATCCAGCTTGCGGGTCAGCCACATGGTCAGTGCGAGCAGACCGAAGATGAGCCAGGCGCCCATGAGCAGGGCGTAGTCTTCCGAGGCGAGGAGCATGTACAGGCCGGCGTAGAGCAGGGCGTAGCCGATTCCGAGCACGGCCGCGCCGGTCCAGCTGCCGACCAGGGTGCGGCCGTAGGCGGCGACCATGGTGACGCAGGCGCCGGCGGCGACAAGGTAGGCGTTGAGAAAGGCGATGTGTTCGGACAGCGCCAACAGCAGCAGGAAGAACAGCACCACGGCGAAGCCGATCAGCAGGTATTGCAGCGGATGCACGGGCTTGCGCTTGATGGTTTCGAACAGGAAGAAACTGCCCAGGGTAAGCAGCACGAACAGGAAGCCGTAGCGCACGGCGCGGTCGGTCTGGGTGTAAGCGTCGACCGGATCGATCAGCGAGACGCCGAAGGAATCGGCGAAGCGCGCGTCGCTCTGTTGGGCCAGCATTTGGTCGCCGCCGGTGGCGAAGTCACTGACCCGCCAGCGGGCGCTGAATCCTTTGCTGCCGACTTCGCGCTGCTCGGGTAGAAAGCGGCCGTCGAAGCTGGGGTGCGGCCAGGCGGATTTCAGTTCGAGGTCGTTCTTCGAGGCGATGGGCACCCAGTCGAAGCGGCCGCTGCCGCCGACATCGAGCTGCACGGTCAGCTTCATCGGCTGGCCGAGTTCGGTCAGGTCGAGCGGGACATGGAAACCGCTGCTGATCTGGCCGCTTGGCGTGCCGGGCCGGGGTTCCAGTTCGCGACCGTCGGCGACGATGCGTGCCGTCTTGATGCCGCGCGGATCGCTGACGCCGAACACTAGTGCGGCGGATTCGATGATCTGCTCCGGCTCGGCCTGGAAGGCGGGGATGACGGCCTGCAATTGCAGCGCGGCCGAATAGATGTTGGCGCGGTAGATGCCGCGGTAGCGTTCTGAGACGCCCAGCGTGCCCTGGCCGGTGACGCTGTCCGGGCGGATCAGGCGCGAGCAGTCGTGCTCGACCGTGCGGCGCCGGCTGCCGTGTTCGTAGGTTTCGACGACGGTCTGCGGCTCGTGGCATTTCACCCACAGTAGCGGACCGACCAGTTGCTGTTCGCGGGCGTATTGCTCTGCGATGTTCTGGACGACGCTGTCGCGCGTGGCACGCCGCTCGTCGACCTTCCATTGCACTTTGCCGACGGCGAAGATCAGGATCAGCGCCAGCAACGCCAGCGCGAAAAGTTTGGTATTGAGCAGCTTGCCCATGATGGTCTCCCTGGATTGTGACGACCGAAGCTTGCCGACGCCGTGTGGGAGATTCGTGTGGGCTACGTGTGGATCAGGTGTTTTTTGCTGCCGGAAGGTCGAGCCGGGCTTCGGCGCCGCCGTCCGGGTGATTGTCGAGGACGATGTCGCCGCCGTGGAGGCGGGCTGCTTCGCGCACCAGGTTGAGGCCGAGGCCGCTGCTGCGTTCGCCGCTGTCGGGGCGCGGCGTGGAGTAGAAACGTTCGAACAGGCGCGGCCGGGCGTAATCGGGAATGCCCGGACCGCGATCGCGGATGCGCAGGCGCGCGTTGCCGTCCGCCGTTTCCAGTTCGACCGTGAGCGTGCCGCCGGCCGGGCTGAAGTCGATGGCGTTGTCGATCAGGTTGGCCACGGCCTGACGCAGCAGGAAACGGTTGCCGGGCACCTCGGCCGGAGCCAGCCGCACATCGGGGTGAAGCTGCTTGGCGGCAACACGCGCGGCGCGGGTGTCGAGCACGTCGGCCACCAGCGCGTCGAAGGCGATGCGCTCGACCTCGTCGAGGCGGTCGCGGTTTTCCGCGCGAGCGAGGTTGAGCACGCCTTCGACGATGCGTTGCAGGCGTTCGGATTCGGCGGCGATGTTGGTTTCCAGGCGTGCGCGCCGGTCGGCGTCGGTTTCATCGGGCAGCAGTTCGATCGCGCCGCGGATGGCGGCGATGGGACTTTTCAGTTCGTGCGCCAGCAGCTGCGAAACTTTTTCGACGTGGGCCTTGCCGTCCAGCTCGGCGCGCAGGTGTTCGAGCGCCTGTGCGAGCCGGCGCAGTTCGCCCCGGCCTTCGACCGGAATGCGGGCGCGGCGGCCTTCAGCGACTTCGTCAGCATGGGCGACCAGCCGGCGCAGGTCGCGCGTCATCCAGTAGGAAAAGGCCAGGGCCAGCAGCAGCGCCAGGCCGAACAGCCACCAGGCCGACTGCCAGGCCTTGGCCACGGTCAGGTCGATGAAGCCCTGGAACGAGCGCGACGGCTTGCCGACCGAGAGCACGCCGACAATGCGGCCGTCGCGCAGGACGGGCGCGGCGACGTACATCACGCTGCTGGTGCCGTCGTATTCGTTTTCGCGCGTGGTGCGGGCGCCGTATTCGCCCTTGAGGGTGCGGCTGACGTCGAGCCAGCGCGAGTAGTCCTTGCCGACGTCGCGGCCGGTGCTGTCGAAGACGACCCGGCCGGTCGGGTCGGTGACATAGATCCTCAGGTCGGGCTCGCTCTTCAATACGCCGTAGATGCGCGCGTCGAAACGGCGTTTTTCGTAAGCGCGGAACATGGCTTCAATGCCGGCCACGCGGGTAGGCTCCCCCGGCGCATGTGCCATTTCCTCGGCCGCCATTTCCGCCATCAGATTGGCAGTCTGCACCAGGGTTTCCTCGACCGACTGGCGTACGCCCGGCACGAGCTGGTCGGTGAACAGCTTCATCGCCAGCAGCACCGCCAGTACGGTGACCACGACATAGCCGACGAAGAAGCGGACGAAGAAGTTCAAGCGCCGTCCCGCACCAGGCTGTAGCCGAGGCCGCGATGGGTGCGGATGAGGTCGCTGTCGGGCGCGGCCTCGGCCAGCTTGGCGCGCAGGGCCTTGATGTGCGTGTCGACCGAGCGCTCCAGGCTGGCCTCGGCCAGGCCTGCGGCGTCCATCAGTTCGGCCCGGCTGAAAACCTTTTCCGGGCGCGCCGCCATGGCTTTCAACATCAGGTATTCAGTGCGGCTCAGGTCGAGCGCCTGGCCCCGGCAGACGATGCGGGCGCGTTCGTCGTCTACCTGAATGAGGGCCGTTGTTGCAGTTGCATTTGCACTGACTGCGCCATTCCGGCTGCGCCGCAGAATGGTCTTCACCCGCGCCGCCAGTTCCCGTGGGCTGAAAGGCTTGAGCACATAATCGTCGGCGCCGATCTCCAAGCCTACTACGCGGTCGATTTCGTCGGAACGAGCAGTGAGGAAGATCACAGGAATATCGGAAAAACCACGCAAGGAGCGGCACACGTCAAAACCGTTTCCATCCGGCAGGCCCACATCCAGGATTGCCAGATCGAATTTGCCCGTTGCCAGCAGGGCCAGCCCCTCGGCTGCGAGCGTCGTATGGCGGCAGTCCATGTTTTCCCGTGCAAGGGCGAGCATCACATTGTCGGCGATGGGCTTGTCGTCTTCTACCAGCAGAATGGAAGCGGTCATGAGATGGGCATGAAGGTGAGGTACGCCCAGTTTAAGCCG
>Ga0156726_1037_pt1 | contig 12116 bp, 9 predicted proteins | sample RifOxyD1_FD_112055 | JGI IMG/M metagenome (GOLD analysis project Ga0156726, IMG submission 112055) | Hydrogenophilales bacterium RIFOXYD1_FULL_62_11
CTGCGGTATCCGCTATCCACACCACCGCCATCACACCCAGCAAGACAGCCGGGCCACGCTCATGCAGATAGGTCAACGCCACCCAGGTCGGCAGCAACACCACCACGCCAACAACGGCACGCACAAAGAGCTGCGGCGCCTGCCAGCGGCCCAGCAGCCATAATGGCGCGACCACGAGCCAGAATGCCAGCGCCAGCAGAATCAGGCCACTCTGGAACAGCGGCCAGGTTGCGCCGGCAAACTTGAACAGGAGCAGCGCGATGGCGGCCAACAGCCCGGCATAGAGATATGCAGCCCGCGCTGAAAAATGACTCAGGGTCGCCCATTCATAAGCAGCCGCGCCAATCACGCCCGCCATCAGTACCGTCCACAACCACGCCGGCGCCCACAAGGCGGCAGGCACGAACACCGCCATCAGCAACGCGGCAGTTAAAACGCGGCGGGCGAGAGGTGACAGGGATGGCGTATTCGAAAGAACCGTCACGACGCCGCTTGCACCTGTTCGCTGGTGCGGCCAAAGCGGCGCTCGCGGGTGCGATAGGACTCGATTGCCTCGTCCAGCGCTTTGGCATTGAAATCCGGCCACAGGGCATCGGTGAAATAGAGCTCGGTGTAGGCCAGCTGCCACATCAGAAAATTGCTGATGCGCTTTTCGCCCCCGGTGCGGATGAACAAATCCGGCTCGGGCGCATCGGACAGGCTGAGTTGCTGCGCCAGCGCAGCCTCGTCGATGTCGTCTGCGGCCAATCCGACTGACATCAACTTCTTCACCGCCTGCACGATGTCCCAGCGTCCACCGTAATTGGCAGCCACGGTGAAAGTCAGGCGGGTGTTGTTGCAGGTCAACGCTTCTGCGTCACGGATCAGGGTCTGAATACGTTCGGAAAACCCGGAAAGGTCGCCGATGAGCCGAAAGCGGATATTGTTTTCATGCAGTCGCGTCACTTCATTTTCCAGCGCACGCATGAACAACTCCATCAACAACGTGACTTCTTCCTGCGGACGTCGCCAGTTTTCCGAACTGAACGCAAAAACCGTGAGATGCGCCACGCCGCGGTCGGCACACGCGCGGATCACGTCACGTAGTGTCTCAACGCCTTTACGATGCCCGGCCACACGCGGCAACAGACGGCGCTTCGCCCAACGCCCATTGCCATCCATGATGATGGCAATGTGTCTGGGCACATCAGCATTTGAGGCCGTTTTTTTCGAGCGGGTCATCACGCAGGACGGGGTCGCCGGGTTTGCTTAGACGGCAAGCAAATCTTTCTCTTTATCAGCCAGCAGCTTGTCGATATCGCCGATAAATTTGTCGGTCAGCTTTTGCACCTCATCCTGGGTGCGGCGATCTTCGTCCTCGGTCGCGGTTTTGGCCTTGACCATGTCCTTGACTGCGCCGTTGGCATCGCGACGAATATTACGCATCGCGACACGCGCCGTTTCGGCCTCAGCGCGCACCACCTTGATCAGATCGCGGCGACGCTCCTCGGTCAGCGAAGGCATCGGCACACGGATGATGTCACCGTGCGTGGCCGGATTAAGGCCAAGATCGCCGTCGCGAATCGCTTTTTCGATCTTGCCGATCATGTTTTTCTCATAGGGCTGCACGCCCAGGGTACGGCTATCCACCAGCGACACGTTCGCCACCTGCGGCACGGCAGTCGGACTGCCGTAATAATCCACCATCACATGATCGAGAATGCCGGTATGGGCACGCCCCGTGCGCACTTTTGCCAGATCGTTCTTCAACGCCTCCAGCGACTTGCCCATTTTCTGCTCGGCAGACTGTTTGATTTCCGCAATCGTCATTTCAGCCATTGTCTTTCCTTCCTTCGTAAAACGCGCTCAAGGCGTAACACGCGTCCCTTCGTCTTCACCCATCACCACACGCTTGAGCGCGCCGGGTTTGAAAATATTGAATACGACCAGCGGCAGCTTCTGTTCGCGGCACAACGCGAATGCAGCCGTGTCGAGCACGCCCAGATTGTTGCGTATTGCCTCGTCGAAACTCAACGTGGCATAGCGTGTCGCCGCTGCATCTTTCTTCGGATCAGCGGTATACACGCCGTCGACTTTTGTCGCTTTCAGCAGCAAATCGGCGCCGATTTCCGCACCGCGCAATGCAGCGGCGGTGTCGGTAGTAAAAAACGGATTGCCCGTTCCACCGCCGAAAATCACCACACTGCCCGCCTCAAGATGGCGCAACGCGGTGTCGCGTTCAAACGCTTCGCCAACGTGCGTGATCGCCACCGCGGTTTGCACCCGCGCAGACACACCCGCTCGCAACAAGGCGTCTTTCAGCGCCAGCGCATTCATCACCGTCGCCAGCATACCCATCGAATCGGCCGTTGCGCGATCCATACCGGACAATGCGCCGGTCGCGCCGCGAAACAGATTGCCGCCGCCGACAACGATGCCAACCTGCACCCCCAGCGCGACAACCTCGCGGATCTGCTCAACAAACCCCGCCAGCGTCTCTGCGTGGTAACCAAACGCATCGGCGCCCAGCGCCTCGCCGGAGAGCTTCAACAAAATACGACGCGCTTGCGCCATCGCGATTAAACCTTGGAGGCCGCAGCGACTTCAGCCGCGAAATCGGTCACTTTCTTCTCGATGCCCTCGCCCACCACATACATGGTGAAGCCGTGGCACTGCGAATTCTTCGACTTGAGCACTTGCTCGACGGTTTGCTTGTCGTCCTTGACGAAGGGCTGCGACAGCAGCGTGACTTCCTTGAGGTACTTTTGCACCGTGCCTTCGGCAATTTTTTCCAGCATGGCTTCCGGCTTGCCGGCTTCTTTGGCCTTCTCGATTGCGACGCGACGCTCGGTATCCAGCAGATCCTGCGACACGCCGGAGGCATCGAGCGATTTCGGCTTGGACGCAGCAATGTGCATGGCGATATCACGTGCCAGTGCTTCATCGCCTGTCACGTCAACCAGCACACCGATCTTGCCGCTGTGAATGTAGCTGGCGAACTTGCCCTGCCCTGACAGACGCTCAAAACGGCGCACCGACATGTTCTCGCCCATTTTGCCGACCAGTTCGGTACGGACGGCTTCCACCGTGGAACCGTTGTAAGCCAGCGCGGACAGCGCAGCAACATCTGCCGGATTCTGCTCCAGCACCATTTTTGCCAGGGCGCTGGACAGTGCCAGGAAATCGTCGTTCTTTGCCACGAAATCGGTTTCGCAGTTGACTTCAATCATCGCAGCCGACTTGCCGTCAGCACTGATGGCGATGGTCACCACGCCTTCAGCAGCCACACGGCTCGCGCTCTTGGCGGCCTTGTTACCGAAACGCACGCGCAGGATTTCTTCCGCTTTCTGCATATCGCCTTCAGCTTCCGACAGCGCTTTTTTGCAATCCATCATCGGCGCGTCGGTTTTCTCGCGCAGCTCTTTAACCATGCTTGCAGTGATTTCAGCCATGTTCCTACTCCCTATTAATTAAATTCAGCAAATCGATCAGCTCATGCACAAAGAGGGGCAAACGCCCCTCCTTTGAAACATGATCGCCGGAAACTTATTCCGGCGATGTTACGGCGCGTCGCGTTTATTCAGCGGCCACGCCGCCTTCCTCTTCTTCCACTTCGATGAACTCTTCGCCGCCAGTGAGTTCACCGAGGATCTGAGCACGGCCTTCCAGTGCTGCATCGGCCATGCCGCGTGCATACAAACGAATTGCGCGTGCCGAGTCGTCGTTGCCGGGAACCACGTAAGCCACGCCTTCCGGGCTGTTATTGGTATCGACCACGCCGATCACAGGAATGCCCAGCTTCTTGGCCTCGACCACGGTGCCCTTCTGGTAACCGACGTCGATAATGAAGATGGCGTCCGGCAAGCCGTTCATGTCGCGAATACCGCCCAGGCTGCGATTCAGCTTGTCGGCTTCGCGCTGCACCGTGAGGATTTCTTTTTTCGACAAACGACCCGGCTCAGCCAGCGAAACTTCCAGATCCTTCAGACGCTTGATCGACTGCTTGACCGTCTTGAAGTTGGTCAGCATGCCGCCCAGCCAGCGGTTGTCGACATAAGGCATGCCCGCACGCTCAGCTTCTTCACGCACGATCTCGCGCGCGGCACGCTTGGTGCCCACAAACAGAACGGTGCCTTTATTGGCAGTCAATTGACGGACGAATTTTTGTGCGTCCTGAAACATCGGCAGCGATTTTTCCAGGTTCACGATGTGAATTTTGTTGCGATGGCCGAAGATGTACTGTGCCATCTTGGGGTTCCAGAAACGGGTTTGGTGACCGAAATGGACACCGGCTTCCAGCATTTGACGCATTGTGACTGAGGACATTGATGACTCCTAAAGGGTTAAGCCTCCACCCGTCAGCAGCGGCGCGTGCCTACTAAAACGCGCCGCCACCCTTTAACGACAGGTGTGCGAATTTGTCCGAACCATTTCGAACAGCCGGGCATTGTAGTGGGAGAAGGCTTTTATATCAACGCCCATCGAACCCCTTTTGTTATGGCCACGTAGCTCTCACCGCTCCCGCAAACTCTCACTCGTCACCTGCATCAACGGGCTCAGGAAATATTCGATCACCCGCCGCGTGCCAGTTTTGACTTCGACCGTCACCGCCATGCCGGGACTAAGCCGAACGGTTTTATTCTCCACCCGGATCGTGTCCCTGGCGAGCTTCACCCGGGTCGAGTAAATCAGCCCAAGCTTCTCGTCCTGGATCGCGTCGGATGACACTTGGGTAATCTTGCCGTGGATCGTGCCGTACTTGGTGAAGGGGAAGGTTTCCACTTTCACTTCGGCATCCTGCCCGGGGTTCACGAAGCCGATGTCCTTGTTGGGCAGCATGGCTTCGACTTCTAGCACGTTGTCTTTGGGGACAATCACCATCAGGGGCTGGGCTGGGGTGACCACTCCGCCCACCGTGCTGACGGCGAGTTGCTGAACAGTGCCAGCCACCGGTGCAATCATGCGCATCAGGCGGCCACGCTGGTCAGCCTTGACCCATTCCTGCTCCAGTGACGCAGCCTTTTGCGCGGCCAGGTTGTGTTGATCCAGCAGCTGGCGGCGGGTTTCGGCGGCGAGGGTGGCCTGCTGTTGTTGTACCTCAGTCAACGCGGCACGGATTTCCACGGATTTTGATCGACTGCTGGCGAGATCCTGCTCCTGTTCGATGCGCGCCTGCTCGCGTTCCAGATAGCCGTGCTGGGAAATGAAGTTCTCTTTCACCAGCCTCTGATAGTCCTGTGCGCGCTGGCGGGCGATGGGCGCGGTCTGTTCGAGTTTGGTGACCTGCTCCTGGGTGGTCTGCAGTTCAGCCCGTCGACGGATGATCTCGTCCTGCAATTGCCGCTGGCGCGCCTGGTATTCCTGGTATTGGCCCATTGTTTGGCTTTGCTCGGCAAGCAGGCGTGTGGCATCGACGCCATCCAGCGGTTGTAGTTTGGGCGGAGTGCCATGTGCCAGGGACGCCAGCAGGGCTTGCGCGCGCAGGGCTTCCAGTTGTGCGGTCAAGGCTTCGTTGCGCAGTCGTTCGCTGTCGGCGGCAGCGCTGGTGGCATCAAGCTCGATCAGCACCTGACCCAGCTTGACTTCCTGTCCGTCGCGCACGTGGATCGCTTTGACCACGGCGGTTTCCATCGGCTGGATGACTTTGGTGCGGTCGTTGGGGATGATCTTGCCGACCGCAGTGGCCACCACATCAATGCGGCCGAAGATTGCCCACAGCAGCGCAATCAGGGCAAACGCCATGATGAGCCACAGCGTGATGCGTGGTGCCGGATGCACCGGCGTGTCGCGCAGGGAGAGTGCTGCGGGCAGGAACTGGGCTTCGTGTGTCTGCAGGTCAGGTGCGTCCGTTTCTTTGCGCTGTGACCAGGCGTGGCGGAAGATTTTGGCGTAGCGCTTGAGGAGGTCGGCGAAGGCGTGGCGTTTCATTATTCGAGTCTCAGGCGTGTTGCAAGCGATGCAAGCGGGAGTAATGCCCCGCTTCGTGCTGCAGTAATTCGCCGTGCGTCCCTGCTTCGACGATCTGGCCGTGATCCATCACCAGGATGCGATTGGCATGGCGCACTGCCGACAAGCGGTGGGCGATGATGATGACGGTGCGGCCCTGGCAGATGGCCTGCATGTTGTTCTGGATGATGCGTTCGGATTCGTAATCGAGTGCGCTGGTAGCCTCGTCGAAGATCAGGATGCGCGGCTGGGTGATGAGCGCGCGGGCAATGGCAATGCGCTGGCGCTGCCCGCCGGACAGGGAGGAGCCGTGTTCGCCGACCATGGTGTCGTAGGCTTCGGGCAGCTCCAGAATGAATTCGTGTGCGCCGGCCAGTTTCGCTGCGGCAATCACCTGCTCCAGCGGCGCGCCGGGGTCGGCCAGTGCGATGTTTTCGCGCAAGGTGCGGTTGAACAATACGTTGTCCTGCAGCACTACGCCGATCTGGCGACGCAGGCTGGATGCGTCGACCAAGGTCAAATCCATGCCGTCGACCAGCACGCGGCCGCGTTCGGGTACATACAGGCGCTGGATCAGCTTGGTCAGCGTGCTCTTGCCAGAGCCGGAACGGCCGACGATGCCAATGACTTCGCCGGGGGCAATGTCGAGGGTGATGCCTTTGAGCACTTCAGGGGTGTCGGGCCGGTAGCGGAACTGGACCTGGTCGAAGGTAATGCGCCCGGCAATCGGCGGCAGGCTGCTCTTGGCACCAACGGCTTCGGTAGGCGCATTGAGGATGTCGCCCAGGCGTTGCACCGAAATGCCGGTCTGCTGAAAGTCGGTCCACAACTGCGCCAGCCGCATGATCGGCTGAGCCACGCGGCCGGCCAGCATGTTGAAGGCGATGAGCTGGCCGACGCTGAGCTGGCCTTCGATTACCAGCTTGGCGCCCAGCCACAGGGTGCCTACGGTGACGAGCTTGCCGACGAGATTGGTGCTTTCGTGCGCCAGGGTCGAGAGGGTGGCGGATTTGAAGCCGGCGGACACATAGCTCGCCAGCTGAGCATCCCAGCGGCGCTGCATCTGGGGTTCGACCGCCATGCTTTTGAGGGTGTCGATGCCGGAGACGGTTTCAACCAGAAAGGCCTGGTTTTCTGCGCCGCGGTTGAATTTCTCGTGCAGCCGGGCACGCAACAGTGGCGTCACCAGCAGGGCGATCACGAAGTACAGCGGCAAGGAGGCCAGTACCACCAGCGTCAGCCAGCCGCTGTAAAACAGCATCACGCCAATGAAGACCACAGAGAACAGCACATCGAGCACGACGGTGATCGAATTGCCGGTGAGGAAGGCGCGGATGTTCTCCAGTTCCCGGACGCGGGCCACCGAATCACCGACCCGGCGTGCCTGGAAATAGCCCAGCGGCAGGTGCAGAAGATGGCGGAACAGGCGTGCGCCGAGTTCGACATCGATGCGGCTGGTGGTGTGGGCGAAGACGTAACTGCGCAGGCCGGAGAGTGCCACTTCAAAGATCGACACCACCAGCAAGCCAACGGCGATGACGTCGAGCGTAGTCAGGCCGCGATGCACCAGCACCTTGTCCATCACCACCTGGAAGAACAGCGGGGTGACCAGCGCGAACAGGTTGAGTACGAACGACACCAGCAGCACTTCGTAGAGCAGCTTGCGGTATTTGACGACGGCGGGAATGAACCAGGAGAAATCGAACTTGGCCATCTCACCGACCATCGAGGCGCGCGAGGTGAACAGGATGAGTTCGCCGGACTGTCCTTTGTCTGCCGACCCCCAGCGCGCCAGCAGTTCATCGCGCGAGATGACCTCGGGCCGCTCGGCTCTGGGGTCGTGGATCAGCGCCTTGTCGGCGTCGAAGCGGGCGAGGATGAAATAGCCGCCGTTGCTGTCCACTGCCATGGCGGGCAACGGCGTGCGATCGAGGCGGTCAACCGTGGTCTTGACGGGCTTGGCCTGCAAGCCGAGGTGTTTGGCCGCCAGCAGGATTTCGGGGCGACTAAGAGACTCGCCTGTTACCTTGAACTGATGCGCCAGCTGCTCGGGATCGGCAGCAATCTGGTGAAAGCGCGCCAGCATGACCAGGCAGGTGAGGCCGGTGTCCAACACAGCACTGGATGGAGCGGCAATGCGTGGGGATTCTTGTTCTGACATAAACCGCTCGATTCAAAGGAAATGCCCGCTGGCCTTTCTCCCATGGGGAGGTAGGTCAGCGGGCAGGGTGAAGCCTACAACAAGCTACTTACTGCCAGTTGGCAGCAATCACTGGCGCAAGACTGGTCTGGTAGTTGGTCGGCAAGGTGGTCTGCCCGGCAGCCGGCGGGGCAAAGCTCGCCATGGCGTTGACCAGGTTCTGCACGTTGCTGTCGAGCAGGGTCTTGGCGCCGTCGGTGGTCTTGAACTGCTCCACATGGTTGGCGCTGCCAAGATACCAGTCCTGGATAACCAGCTTGTCGCTAGTGCCGATGATGCTGGTCTCCAGGTTGTTGCCCACCTGCTGGAACCAGATCTGGTCGGCCGCAACGCCGGTCAGGAACTGGGCGATATCGGTGTTGCCTGTGGTGGCGTCGTTCTCGACGACGGTGTCTGCATCGTAACCACGTCCCAGACGGTAGGTGTCGTTGCCGATGCCGCCCACGAGGGTGTCGATACCCGTACCGCCATTCAGGATGTCGTTACCCGTTCCGCCATAGACCAGGTCATCCCCCTGCTGACCCAGCAGGGTGTCGTCGCCGTCATTGCCGGAAAGGGTGTCGTTGCCGTAGCCACCCCAGGCAAAGTCAACACCAAGCCCGCCCAGGATGAGGTCATTGCCGCCCGTCGTCCCGCCATAGCTCTCGTCGCCCCAGAGGTAGTTGTAACCAGCGCCGCCGGTAATGGTGTCGTTACCCAATCCGCCGATGAAGCTACCGGAACCTGCACCACCCGTCAGGATATCGTCGCCGTCTTCACCTGACAGGTATGCCCAGGCCAAAGTATTCTCCGCCGCGAGGGTGTCGTTACCGCCCCCCCCATAGGCTTCGTCTCCATCGCCCGCATAAAGGGTGTCGTTGCCGTCCAGACCGTACAGGATGCTGCTACTTCCGTTACCGCGCAGGACGTTGGCAAGTGCGTTGCCGGTGCCTTCCAGGCTCTCGGTACCCGTGAGGGTGAGGTTTTCGAGATTGGCACCCAGGGTGTAGGTGACCGAGGATTGAATGGTGTCGATCTCGGTCACAACGGTGGTGGTCTCGCTGACGACGTCTCCTACGTTGTCCACGATGTAGGTGTCGTTGCCGCCCCAGCCCTTCAGGGTGTCAGCGCCCAAACCGCCATCCAGGGTGTCTGAACCGTAGGAACCCGAAAGCGTATTGTTCAGGGCGTTGCCCGTGAGACTTCCAGCCCAGAACGGGCTGTAGCCATTCTCAACGTTGGCTGCCAGAATGTATGTCAGCGAGCCCGAGCCAAAGACGTAAACCGTGTCCACGCCTTCGTTGGCGTTCTCGGTGACGATATCGCCGGCGCTGTCGACGTAATAGCGGTCATCCCCCGCCCCGCCAATCAGGGTGTCGGCACCGGCATCGCCATACAGGACGTCGTTGCCGGCCAGGCCTATCAGGGTGTCGCTACCACTATTGCCATACAGGTAGTTGTCGGCAGCATTGCCGGTGGTCGTCCAGTTGCCAGCCCCATACCGGTAGACATGTTCAATATCAGCCCCCACGGTATAGTTGGCATTCAGATACAACTCGACGCTGTCAGAGGTGCCTTCACCGGCGTTTTCGGTGACGATGTCACCTGCGTTGTCGACGACGTAGTAGTCGTCGCCTGCACCACCGGCCATGACGTCCGCTCCGGCTCCGCCATCTAGTGAGTCGTTGCCGGCCCCACCCGTGAGCAGGTTGTTGGCGCTGTTGCCCGTCAGGCTGTTATCGAGATTGTTGCCTGTTCCATTGATGGCGGCAGTGCCAGTGAGGGTGAGGTTCTCGACGTTGGTGCCAAGGGTATGGCTGATCGAACTCTCGACAGCGTCCATGCCTTCGTTAATGTTTTCAGCGAGGATGTCTCCCGCACTATCGACCACATAGGTGTCGTTGCCCTGGCCACCATACATGAAGTCATTGCCCGCGCCGCCATCGAGCCAGTCGTTCCCGGCGTAGCCAAGCAGCGTATCGACGCCGGCATCGCCATGCAGGTTGTTGTTGCCGACATTGCCGATCAGAAGGTTGTTCAGGTTATTGCCGCTGCCGTTGATGACGGCGGAGCCACTCAGAACCAGATTCTCGAAATTTGTGCCGAGGGTATGGCTTATGCTGCTGCGAACGGTGTCCAGCCCTTCATTCGACATTTCGGTCAGGACATCGCCCACGTTATCCACCAGGTAGGTGTCGTTGCCACTGCCACCGGACATCTGATCCGCACCCGCGCCACCGTCCAGGGTGTCGTTGTCGCCCAAGCCGAAATGCAAGGCGCCGTTGGAATAAATCGTTTCTTGGCCGAGTCGAAGATTGAGACTATCGAAAGCCGCCGCTCCATTACCCGGGTCATAGAAGACGCCGTTATCGGTGGCGTTCATGGTCTGGCCGTTGACCTCGATCTTTTGTACGAACAGGTTACGGTCCTGGCTCAGATCCGGTCGCCAAGAGTCGTTAGTGAAGACGACGTCGACTTTGCTCGCAGCCATGCCCAGGTTGGTCGGATCGACGGTATAGGCTGTGTAGCTTGCAGCATCGACGATGAATTCCTGGATCAATACGCCATCGACATAGACCTGCATGGCGGGGTAGACGTCCAGAACCGGGGTGCCCCGAGCGTAGATCACCAGACTGGCAATGCTTGTGCTGGCAGACGTTCCGCTTGTGCCGCCCAGGAGAATGTCGTCACCCACTCCTCCAATGAGTGTGTTGTTGGCACTGTTGCCAGTGAGTACGTTGGCCAGTTCGTTGCCGGTGCCGTTGATGGCAGTGGTGCCGGTCAGGGTGAGGTTCTCGACGTTGGCACCAAGGGTGTAGGTCACGCTCGACTGGGCGCTGTCGAGACCCTCGCTGCCATTCTCGGTGATGACGTCGGTGGCACTATCGATGATGTAGGTGTCGTTGCCCGTACCGCCTCGCAAGGCGTCGTTGCCGGTGCCGCCATCGAGCCGATCGTTACCGGTATTGCCGTTCAGGGTGTCGTTGCCCGCACCCCCCATCAGACGACCGCTGAGATTTTCATAAAACCTATCAAACTCGACCCTCAGGTCGTTATCCAGTTCATCCCCCCAGAGCGTGACTCCGCCATACCTCCCCCCTAATACGTAACGTTCAATGTTGCGCATACCAAGGTCGGCAACGCGGACGTCGCTGCCTGCGTCAGCAGATGACGATATGAATTTGACTTGGTCATAGCCCTCGCCCGCAATTTCGACAACATGGTCATTCAAACCAACCAAATAGACATCGTCTCCCGCGCCTCCGGTCAGCGTGTTGGCAGCAGTATTCTGGGAACCATCCAGCACATTATTTATGGGATTGCCTGTGCCACTGATCGGGCTACTGCCAAGCAAAACCAGCCGGTTGGTCACACTTTCCGGAATATATCCACCGCCGCCGTAAAGGGCTGGCTCCGGCAAGACAACATCGACGGTGCTTCTAATTTCATAGGCTCCACCAATAACCCTGTCTCCTGGATTGTCGATATAAACAATAGGTTTGTCATCACCTCGAATGATCACAGTGTCCGCACCACCGCGCCCATCTAGAATGTCGCCGCCAATCTTCCCATTCGGCTGGATTGTCGCTCTAAACCCAAACCCGTCGCTGATCAAGACGTTATCCAGATCATTGCCCGCGACTGAATAGTAGGTGTTGGAGCGGGTCGAGGAACCGCCTTTCAAATCCCAATTTTCCACATGATCTGGCAAACTTAAAACAACCCCTATCCCGTATGTCCATGTGTATGTAGAACCGCTTAACCCTGACAATGTGTCAGTACCTTCATTCTCCGTTTCAATCGGGGTCACATTGCTATAAGTGTCATTTCCTTGGCCGCCATAGGCGACATCGCTACCACCGCCCCCCTCGAAGACGTTGTCTCCACTATTGCCACGCAGTTCGTTATTTAGTGCGTTGCCTGTTGCGTTGATATTCAGAAATCCGGTTAACGTAATTTTCTCGATGTTGACTGGCAGGGTGTAGCTTCGCGATGCAAGTACCGTATCGAC
>Ga0156726_1041_pt3 | contig 11823 bp, 13 predicted proteins | sample RifOxyD1_FD_112055 | JGI IMG/M metagenome (GOLD analysis project Ga0156726, IMG submission 112055) | Hydrogenophilales bacterium RIFOXYD1_FULL_62_11
AATGGGTACGGATTCAGGTGCTTACCGCACCGCCCAGCGCCCGCGCCCGCAACTGTCCGCAACCGCCCTCCACGTCCTGCCCCGCCGAGTGGCGCAGCTTGGTGAGCACGCCGCGCCGGTGCAGGCTGCGCGCCATCTCGGCCGCGCGCTCCCAGCTTGGGCGCCGGAAGTCGAAACCTTCGCCCCCCTCAACACTGTTGTAGGGGATCAGGTTCATCACCGCGTATTTGCCGGCCAGTAATCTTGCAATGCCATCCAGCTCGGCCTCGCTGTCGTTGATCCCTTCGAGCAGCGTCCACTGGTACTGGATCGGGTAGCCGGTGCGGCGGGCATAGGCCTCGCCCAGCTCGATCAGTTCAGCGGGCGCGATGTCCGCCGCCTTGGGCAGCAGGCGCCGACGCAATTCATGATCCGTGGTATGCAGCGAGAGCGCGAGCGCAGGCTTCACCGTGGACTGCGGCAGGCGCTCGAACACGCGCCGGTCGCCGACGGTCGAGAAGACCAGGTTCTTGTGGCCGATGCCGCCTTCCACACCCAGCAGTTCGATCGCCTCCAGCACGTTGTCCAGATTGTGGGCCGGTTCGCCCATGCCCATGAACACGACCTTCTTCACCGCGCGGCGGCTGCGCGCCAGCACCACCTGCGCCACGATCTCCGCGCTGCTCACCTGGCGCAGCAAACCGGCGCGGCCGGTCATGCAGAACAAACAGCCCACCGCACAGCCGACCTGGGTGGACACGCACAGGCCGTCGCGCGGCAGCAGCACGGTCTCCACCGTCTGGCCGTCCGCCAGCCTTACCAGCAGGCGGGCCGAGCCATCCTCGCCGGCGTGCTCGGAATGCACCCGCGCCAGCACGTTCAGTTCATCGAACAAGCCCGGCAGCTCATTGCGCACCGCCAGCGGCAGAAAGTCTTCGGCGCGCCGCCGCCTGGTGTCGAGCGAGCGCCCCTGAACCCATGCACGCAGCACGCGCCCCTCATGGCATGGGGCCGCGCCCAGATCGCGCAGACGTTGTCGGAGTTGTGGAAGTCGCATGGTGGTGTGGAGGGTAGCACGGGGGGCTTCGCCGAATCGGGGCAGGCTACGACACACTCGCGCGGCTCCGCAGGGGAGCGTTCAGGTGTCGTGTTGCTGCGCCATTTCCCGCAGCAAGTGTTCGATCTCGTCCGCCCGCGCGGGCTTGCAGAAGTGATGGCCCTGGATTTCGTCGCAGTGATGCGACAGCAGGAATTCGCGTTGCGCGTCGGTTTCCACACCCTCGGCTATCACCTTGCGTTTCATGCTGTGTGTCAGCGAAATAATGGCGGACGAGATCGCCGCATCCTCCGGATCGGTGGTGATGCCCTGTACGAAGGACTGATGGATCTTGATCTTCTCGATCGGAAAGCGTTTGAGGTAGCTCAGCGAGGAATAGCCGGTCCCGAAGTCGTCGATGGAGAACCGCACGCCGAGGTCATTCAGTTGTTCCATCACGCCGATGCTCGCTTCGACGTTGAACATCGCCAGGCCCTCGGTGATTTCGAGCTCCAGATGATCGGCCGGCAATCCGCTTTCCTGCAACACGGCGCAGATTCGATCCACCAGGTCCTTTTGCCGGAACTGCCGCGGCGACAGGTTGACCGCGACCGGCGCCGAGCTCAGGCCCTCGTCCATCCAAGCTCGGGCCTGCATGCACGCGGTGCGCAGCACCCATTCGCCGAGCGGCACGATCAGGCCGGTTTCCTCGGCGAGCGGAATGAAGTCGGCCGGCATCAGCAATCCGCGGCGCGGATGCTGCCAGCGCACCAGCGCTTCCATGCCGGTGATCCTGCCGGTGCTCAGCTGGACCTGCGGCTGGTAATGAACCAACAGTTCGCCAGTGTCGATCGCGTGGCGCAAATCGGTCTCGAGCTCGAGGCGCTCGACGGCCAGCGTGGTCAACTCCTCGGTATAGAACTGGTAGGTGTCCCGCCCCTGGTCCTTGGCCCGATACAGTGCGCTGTCGGCATTCTTGAACAGCGTCACGACGTCTTCGCCGTCCCTGGGATACACGCTGATGCCGATGCTGCAGGTGACGAAGACCTCGTGGCCGAACAGCACGGCCTTCTCGGACAGCGCGCCGAGGATTTTCCGGGCGACGCCGCTCGCCGCGGCGGCGTCGTCCAGATCCTCCAGCAGGATCGTGAACTCGTCGCCGCCGACTCGGCTGATCGTATCCTCGTCGCGCACGCATTTCCTGAGCCGGTCGGCGACCTGCTGCAACAGCAGGTCGCCCGCAGGATGACCCAGCGTGTCGTTGATGTACTTGAAGCGGTCGAGGTCCAGAAACAGCACCGCCATCTGCTTCTCGTTCCTGCGCGCCCGCGCCAGCGCATGGTCCGCGCGCGCGTTGAGCAGCAGCCGGTTGGGCAGGCCAGTCAGCGGATCGTGGTGGGCCAGCTGGTCCAGTCGCGCCTCGGACTCCTTGAGCACGGAGATGTCGGAAAACACGCTGACATGGTTCGTCACACGGTCGTCGTCGTCACGGACGACGCTGACGCTGAGCCACGCCGGATACTCCTCGCCGTTCTTGCGCCGGTCCCGGGTTTCGCCTTGCCAGTGGCCGCTTTCCCTGACCGCCTCGCCCATGTGCCGGTAGAACGCGGCGTCATCGCGCGGCGCGTGCAGCATCGCCGGGGTGCGGCCAACGATGTCGTCCGCGCTGTAGCCGGTGATCTCGACGAACGCGCGATTGACTGCCACCACGTGGTGGGCCGCGTCCGCGATGATCACGCCCTCCTTCGTGTTTTCGAAGACCGTCGCCGCCTGCCGCAGCGCCTCGTTCGAGCGCGTCAGCCGCGTCGCGTAGCCGCCGATCTCGCGCTCGACCCGCCGCGCCACCCACGCCATCAGCCCGCTGAGTAGCAGCAGCGCGGCGCCGGCGATGGCGACCTGCCCGCGCACGCGGTCCCAGAAAATGCGGTTCACGTCGTCGACGTAAACGCCCGAGCCGACGACCCATCCCCAGGGCAGGAAACCCTTTACGTAGGAGATTTTCGGGACCGGGCGCGTGAACCCCGGCTTGGGCCACAGGTAATCGACGGCGCCCTCGCCACGCTTGCGCACGGTCTCGGCGAATTCGACGAACAGCCGCTTGCCGGTCGGATCGGTGTAGCCCGACAGGTCGCGGCCCTCCAGCTCCGGCATCACCGGATGCATCACCATGCTCGGCTGCAGATCATTGATCCAGAAATATTCGTTGCCGTCATAACGCATCGCCCGTATCGCCTCGATCGCCGCGCGCTGCGCCTGCGCCTCGGTCAGCGTGCCCGCCTGCTGCAAACTACGAAAGTGATGCAAGACGCCGTACGCCGACTCGACCAGATGACGCGTCTTGGTTGCGCGGTCCTCCATCAGGCTGGAGCGCTCGTGCAGCAACGCCAGCGTGGCAATCGACAGCATCGCCACGAACGCCACCGCCACGATCAGGAACAACCGCGGCCTCAGATTGAAATCTGACGCAGGTTCACGCTTCATGGCTTGGCCAGGTCACCCGGTCCCGGGGCTCAGCCTCCCCGCGCTGGATCGCATTTCTCTGCGCCGCGACCACCGCGTCGTAGTTGGCGATCTGCCCGTTGAGTGGCGAAAGTGCCGGCATACCATCAAGCGGCCGGAGGCTGCCACGTTGTACTTCCTGCACCATCTGGAAGTGCTGATAGACCACCTGTTGCTGTTGGTTGAGCATAGTCAAGGCGCTTCGGTTGTCGGTTGCGGCGGCGAACTCAGCGGCAGCTGTAATGCATAGATGAGGCGGCGCATGGCTCCTCCGTAAACGAAACAAATGCCTTCAATATAGATAAGGCGCAGAAATCCAGCACGCGGGTTGTTTTTCGGTTGAACGAAGGTTGGGAGGTTGTCGCCTTCTTCTTCACGTCCCATTCGAAGTACGCCTTGGCGCGTTTGCACAGTCGACCCTACGGTAACCCAGAATGGGAAACCAAGGTGCCTGAGCCCATTCATGCTTGCTGCCCATGTAGTAAATTCTGCGCGACCGAATGCGATCGGATGGGTTAATGCAAGACCTACCCCCGTCACACGTCCACTCAGCAAAAGACAAGACCTCGTTTTTCCATCAGGCGCCTGTGATCAAATCCGTCCGCAGGGCGTTACAGCTGAGCTAACCCGGTACTACGCCTCGCAAGGATGCGCCTTAACCGCGTTACGGCCCGCCGCTTTCGCCTGGTAAAGCGCGACATCGGCCCGGCGGACGATGTCGTCTATGCCCGTATCATCCGGATGGCTTCTGCATAGCCCGGCGCTCATGGACAGGATGGCGCTGCCGTTCGGCGCACAAAGATTCACCTGATTCACCTCATCGCGGATTCTTTCAGCCAGCAAGAACGCCCCGGACTGTGCCGTGCCGGGCAACAACAGCCTGAATTCATCGCCCCCCGTTCTGGCAAAAATATCCTGCTCGCGCAGATTGGCCCTGACGACCTGGACGAATTTCCGCAGCGCGTCGTCCCCCGTCTCGTGGCCGAGCGTGTCGTTGATCTGCTTGAAGTGGTCGAGATCGAGCACCAGCAGCGAGAACGCTTCGCCGGTACGCTTGAAGCGCGCGAATTCCTGGTCGGCCAACTCGTAGAAAGTGCGCAGATTCACCGCACCGGTCAGGAAATCCTCCCGGGCCGCCTTGGAAAGTTCGTTTTCCAGACGCTTGCGCTCGGTAATGTCGAGTATCACCCCCGAGATGCCATCGGGATTGCCTTCCGCACTGTGGAACACCGACTTGTAGAAGATGACATCGCGGTGGCTTCCGTCGGCGTAGCGCACACTTGTTTCGTAGGTTTGCGTGCCACCGTCGGCGATCAGATCGCGATCAGCCTTCTCGTAGATGGCGGCCAAATCGGCAGGGGCAACGTCATGCACGGAAGCGCCAATAATCCGGGCGCGCGGCAGGCCAATATATTGCTCAAATGCGCGATTGCAGGCCATGTAGCGGCAGTCCGCGTCCTTGATGAAGATCGGGCTGGGCAGCATATCAATCGCATTCTGAATCCGCCGGAGCATATCCGGGTCAGCTTGTTCGTCTCTCAATTCCAGGAGTCTCCCTAATGCCTCATCCCTGCGCGCGCTGACACGGCGCCAAACGGCAACCGGGCGCGAAGGAAAATATCCTGCAATGTAACACCGGCCTTCGCCCCGGGTCAGCATGCGGCCGAATGGGGGGCATGCAAGCCCTTGCCTCGCGCAGGGCCGACGCACCCCCATCGCGAAAAGACAAATCAGTTCAGCCAAGCCTCTTTAACGGACCCGAAGTCGGGTGAGTGAATGGCAAAAGGCAAGGCTTGACCCTGGAGTTTGCTGGGGTTTGCTGCTGCTGGCGTTTGCTGGAGTTTTCTATCGTTCCTTAATGGAGTCTGACTGACTCCATTAATCGCAGTGCTGCAAGCAGCCCGTGACAAAGGAATGCGGCCGAATCGGCCATCCCTCTGGGTTGCAGCGAGAAATGAGTGTTAACACCCCCTAGCGATTCTGATAGCGCTCCTCGTTCTCTTTTTTCTTCCGCTCATACTCTTGTCGGGCATCCCTGTCCTTTTGAACCTGGTCTTGTGGCGCAGCCTTGTGGTCCTTAGCCTTGCCTTTCGGTTCAGGTTGGGAGCGTTGCAGCTCTTGCTGACGCTGCTGGTCTTTTTGGCGTTGCTGCTCTATCTGACGCTGCTGCTCTTGCTGGCGCTGCTGCTCTTGCTGGCGCTGCTGGTCTTTCTGGCGCTGCTGGTCTTGCTGGCGCTGCTGCTCTTGCTGGCGCTGCTGCTCTTGCTGGCGCTGCTGCTCTTGCTGCACACGCGGTTTGAAATACTGCTGCGTGACAGCCTCACGCGGCTGGTAGCGGTACTGCTCGGACCGGATCGTATGCTGCTGCTCTACTGCGCGAGGATAGCGGTCGCCGGGATAATTCCGCTGGTAAGCCGGCAACGGTGCGGGAGCTGGGGCGGAGCCGCGGTCCCAACGGTCCCACCCGCTTCGACGCTGTTCCCAGTCGCGACCCCAGTGATCCCCCCAACGTGGCGGCGCGTCGGCACGCCAGCCCCGGAAATACGGCGGAGGCTGGCGATAGTAGCGAACCGGTACGCGCAGCACATAAACCGGCACGTCGTAATAACCCACCCTGTCCCATGGCCCGTCGTACCAGCTGCTCGCATACCAGTTATCGCCCTGGAACACCCAGTAGAGGCCGTCGTAAAAGAAGTAATTCGAATCCACCCGGGGAGCGTAGTAGACGGGATAGCCCGGTATCCGGACAAGATCCGGGTACGTCGAATAATGGATACCGACCGAGACATGGCTGGATGGTTGGTAGGGAGGAGCGGTATAGCAACCCTGGACAAGGGTCATCGATATCGCAATGATCAGGTAGCGTTTTTTCATTTTCTGCTCTTTCTGCTCTTCATTTAATCCCTTGCGCCATGGCCCAACTATCGGGCACGACCCCATTTATCTGGATGGCATGGCTTCACATGATGGCGACGCCCCTCCCTGGAGATGCGTCAGCCGCCAACACGAATGTTGCCCAGCGAACCGATCACGCCGAACACCTGTAGCAACCATATAACGACAACAATGACGACGACGATATTCAGGATCTGTTTGATCTTTGAGTCCATGGGGATATAGGTGTTAACGAGCCAAAGCAGCACGCCAATCACAATCAAGACGACGACCAAGTTAATCAGGGGCATACAGATTCTCCGGTGGGGTTATCAATCATCAAGGGCAGCGGCCGAATCCAATAGTCGAGCATGCTGATCCCCCTTGGATACTTTCAATATAGTAGGCAATTGCGATTAGCTGTTCTGTTCGACAGCGAACATAGCAAAGCCACTGCCGCAGCGGCAGACAGTGGTAATGTGGGCACTACTGCTTATCCCAGACGCTCACCGCATGACAGATGCAGACATCCCTGCCCCGGACCACCGTCTCCACCTGCTCAAAGGCTTTGCGGCTGCGGCTGCGGTCATCGTGGTCTGGTCAGGGTTCAACATCGTCTCCCGGCTGGGCGGACGCAGTCCACTTACACCCTATGACATGGCAGCCATACGTTTTGTCGTCTCGGGAATCGTGTGTCTTCCATTTGTGTTGATCAGATGGCACCGACTCAAGTGGCAGCAACTTGCGATGCTGGCCGCGTTTGGCGGAATGGGTTACGCGTTATTGGTTTACTCGGGCTTTTCCCTTGCGCCAACCGCACATGCGGGCATTCTGGTCAACGGCGGCATTCCCTTTGCGAGTGCATTGATCGCCTGGCTCGTACTCGGGCATCGCCCCGGCATCCGGTCTGAATTCGCCCTGCTGGTCGCAGGTTTGGGGATCGTGTTGATTGGCCTCCACAGCTTTGGTCAACTATCCGGAGCACCCGCCCATCAATGGTTGGGGGATGTGTTCTTTCTCCTTGCCGCAGTCAGCTACGCATGCTTTGGCTTGCTGCTCAAGCATTGGCATGTCTCGCCCCTCGAAGCAACGGTCGGTGTCGCCGTGATTTCAATGGTTTGCTACACGCCCGTTTATCTCCTGTTCCTGCCCAAGGCCATCACCACCGTCCCCCTGTCCTTCATACTGTTGCAAGGCATTTATCAAGGCATCCTGGCTGCCTCAATTGCCGGCCTGCTCTTCGCCTACGCCATCCACAACATCGGGCCGCAACGAGCAACCCTCATGCTGGCCATGGTTCCGGGCATCTCGGCAGTGGCAGCCGTACCCTTGTTGGGGGAATCCCTCGACGCCGTCACCATTGCCGGCGTCGTGCTGGTGACGATCGGCGCGGTGCTGGGCGCGACACATCGATCAGCAAAACGAGGATGAAGAGGCCCGTTCAGTCTGAGCCCATTCATTCGATTCCAAGGGAGTGGATGATATGAGTCCAAAGGACCTGGAATTGCTCGTCACCCGGGAGATGCCATTTGGTATGCACAAGGGCCGAATCATTGCGGATCTGCCTGGCAATTACCTCAACTGGTTTGCGCGCAAAGGATTCCCTGCGGGTGAAATTGGCCGCTTGCTGGCCCTGATGCAGGAAATCGATCACAACGGCTTGACGGACATCCTCACGCCACTCAGGCAGCGATATCTTTGATCCGGGAAAGCGCATGATCCTTGATAGGCGTCAGCCTCCACGCGGTCATGGCCCTATCGGCGCTGCTGCTGTTGGTGTTTGGGTACACGCATCCCTGAGCCAACCCCATTTGTTTGACGGACTCTCACAGTCCTTGCCAGCAATCTGTGCGCACAGGCGTTCCTCCTGCTCCCGCAGTTCAGGGGTGAACTCAGTCCCCAAGTCGTCTGCTTCGTATATCTGCCGGATTTCAATCTCCGAATCTTCAGGCATGCGATTGGGACAGCGCTTCACACACTTGACGGCCTCTTAGCCCCACAGCCCGTTCATCGTGACCTTCTGCGGCCACGACAAAACCCGGTTCCAGCATTTTCAGACAAGTCTTACACGGAAGTCGGACGCCCCTCCACTGCCAATCGCTGTCGTTATGCGCATCATTCAACTGTGTTTGCAATTAGCCATATTGCCGCGTAGCCGGCATTGATTGACAGGGTTGAGCTGACATCAGCAGCCCTGCACACAGGACAAGAACATGAACCCGACCGCCGTGGAAGACCTGAGTTTCCTTTTTGACAAGGATGGTTTCTTTATCAACCCCGAGCAATGGGATATCGCGCTGGCGCAGCGCATCGCGCATTCCGAGGACATGGGAGAAATGGATGACTTACAGCAGGAGCTGTTGCTGACCTTGCGCGATGAATTCCAGAAATTCGGCGCGGTCACGGCCTTGAGCCATATCTGTCACCTCAACGGCCTGGAGGCGGATTGTCTGCATCAGCTGTTCCGTTCCCCGCGCCAGGCATGGCGTATCGCGGGTCTGCCCAATCCGGGTGAAGAAGCCAAAGCGTACCTGGCCTGAATCCCACCCCAATCACAGCGCCGCGATGACGCGAAATCAACATCAACCCAATCATCCTGAACCCAAGCTGATTTTTCCAACCCTGTAAATGAGGTAAATCGAATGCAGAAACACATGATTCTCGCTACCTGCCTGATCTTGACACCCTATCTGGCAATCGCAGAAACCGAGCCCGCAGCAACCGAAAAGCCCCTGGTGCATGACGGAGACGCCAGCAATACCGGCATCAACAAACGTGACCGGGATGACAAAACCTTGACCCCGATGGATCAGATGAACAACCCGTCTGATTTGAAGATTACCCAGGAGATTCGCCAGGCACTGATGAAAGGCGAATTTTCCATGGCTGCTAAAAACATCAAGGTCATTACCCGCAATGGCACGGTGACCTTGCGCGGTCCGGTAGAGACGGCTGCCGAACTGAAACAAATCAGCGTCCTGGTTAAAGCCATGCCGGGCATCAAAAGCATCGACAACCAATTGCAAGTCAAATAATTTTTAAAAGGAAACCATCATGTCAAAAACCGTTATCTGTCTCGCCAATACCGAAGCTCAAGCTGAAACCATCGTTCAGAATCTGAATGAAGCCGGCATTCCCACCAGCGATGTGTCCGTGCTGTTTCCGGACAAAACCGGCAGCCGTGATTTTGCGCACGAGCACAACACCAAAGCGCCTGAAGGCACTGCCATCGGCGCCAGCGCAGGGGGTGTAACCGGTGGCGTGCTGGGTCTGCTGGCCGGCATCGGCGCGCTGGCCATTCCGGGCGTGGGTCCGTTCATTGCGGCCGGCCCGATCATGGCAGCACTCAGTGGCGCGGCCGTTGGCGCAACCATCGGGGGCATCGCCGGCGCCCTGATCGGCATGGGCATTCCTGAATTTGAAGCCAAGCAATACGAAGCCAAAATCAAGGAAGGCAACATCCTCATCTCGGTGCATACCCTTGATGGTGATGTGGTCGACCGGGTCAAAGCCATCATGAAAGACGCTGGGGCGGAAGACATCTCCAGCACCGGTGAAGCCAGCGTCAGCGACGACGAGCGCATGCCCCGCGTCGGCGGCATCGCCGGCAATCGTTAAGCGAGCCATGCCGCGGGCGGCGGTATCACCGCCGCCCGTTGTTCATGGCAACACTAGGCTGCGCAGAAGCCCCGCACGCATGACACTCGTTAAATGAAGGCAAAATTCTCTATGCCGGGGCTACTCGTCGCCGTTGTATTGACGCTGATTGCGGGCGTCCTGGTGCTGAACTTCACCACTGGCGAGAAGAAAATAGAGCAAAGCGTCGAGCGCCTATACGCGACTGATGATCCGGCCTTTGCGCGCGCGATGGGTGTGCTGCTCGGGCCAGCCATCCTGCAGGGCAACCGTTTCGAAGCCCTGCTGAATGGCGACCGAATTTTTCCCGCCATGCTCGCTTCCATTCGCGACGCGAAGAAGACCATCACGTTCGAGAGCTACATTTACTGGTCGGACGCAATCGGCAAAGCGTTCGCCGACGCGCTGGCCGAACGTGCCCGCAGCGGCGTCAAGGTGCACGTGCTGCTCGACTGGGTCGGCAGCAACAAGATGGACCCGGCGCATCTCGCTGTCATGGAGGCGGCCGGGGTCGAAGTGCGCAAGTTTCACAAGCCCGCCTGGTACTCCCTGGCGCGCATGAACAACCGTACCCACCGCAAAGTGCTCGTTGTCGACGGCAAGGTGGGCTACACCGGCGGGGTCGGCATCGCCGGGCTGTGGACGGGCGATGCCCAGGATCCGCAGCACTGGCGCGATACTCACTTCAGGGCCGAAGGTCCGGTCGTGGCGCAAATGCAGGCCGTATTTCTCGACAACTGGATCAAGGCTACCGGTGTCGTCCTGCACGGCGACAACTACTTCCCGGAGCTGCCAGCAGCCGGGAAGGACGCCGCCCAGATGTTCAGCAGTTCGCCCTCTGGCGGCAGCGAGAGCATGCATCTGATGTACCTGCTGGCGATAACGGCGGCACAACATACGATCCACTTGTCGAGTGCCTATTTCGTCCCCGACGAGCTAAGCAGTCAGGCGCTCGTCAATGCGCTCAAGCGCGGGGTCAAGGTGCAGATTATCGTGCCCGGCAAGCACAGCGACGCGGCAATCGTCCGGCGCGCCTCGCGTGCCCGCTGGGGAGACCTGCTTGCCGCCGGCGCCGAGATTTACGAGTACCAGCCGACGATGTATCACTGCAAGGTGTTGATCGTCGACAGCCTGATGGTGTCGGTCGGCTCGACCAATTTTGACCCCCGCTCCTTTCGCCTCAACGACGAAGCCAATCTGAATATTTACGCCGCCGATTTCGCTCGGCAGCAAGTCGCCGTGTTCAATGCCGATCTGTCGCGCTCGCGCCGGATCAGTCTGCACGAGTGGCAGCAGCGGCCGCTGTTCGAAAAGTTTTTGGAACATACAGCGTCGCTCATCGGCGCGCAGCTGTAGATAACGGCCCGAGCGCCGGACAAAAAGTAGTAGCAACGTGCGGCGACGCGTGCGCAGGTCACATGCGCAGCGCGCTGATCACGACAACTAATCCGTTTTGGAGGGCAACCATGTTTTTTCAGCGTGTGAAGACACCCGGCCTGGGACACAACGCCTACGTCCTGGCGTGCGGAGACGGGCTCGCCGTCGTGATCGACCCGCGCCGCGATGTTGACGACTATCTGCGTCTGGCCCGGGAAAACGACCTCTCTATCGCCTACGTGCTGGAGACGCATCGGCAGGAGGATTTCGAGTTCGGTTCGCGTACGCTGGCGCAGATGACCGGTGCCAAGATCGTCGGCGGCAGCCACGCGCTGTTCGGCGAGACGGAGGTGAAACTCGAAGACGACGAAGAACTCAAGGTGGGCACCACCCGGTTCGTCGCGCTTGAGACGCCGGGTCAC
>Ga0156726_1109_pt6 | contig 11399 bp, 8 predicted proteins | sample RifOxyD1_FD_112055 | JGI IMG/M metagenome (GOLD analysis project Ga0156726, IMG submission 112055) | Hydrogenophilales bacterium RIFOXYD1_FULL_62_11
CGGGCGCGCAATTGATCGAACCCGATCCGGGACTCGCGAAACAGCATAGGCAAATCGACCACCAACCCGGGCGAATCCAACTCGAAGACGCCCGCGCGGTCATCGCCTTCGATGCGGCCAGTGAAATGGGTCAAGCCCGGCTGCGAACCGGATGCCGCCAGGCCAAGATCGGTAAAACGGGCAGCCACATCAAAATTGTCCAGTCCCGGCTGCGCACCTTGCCAGCGCACGCGCAACTCGTTGGCCATGCCCCGGGGTTGCAGCGCTTGCAGGCGATGGCGGAGCGCGTCCTGCATCGGCAGACTCGGCAACATCGACTGCCAACCGTTCAGCCGCAACGCCTGTGCCGTGAGTTCATGTGCCGTGCCGCTCCACATCCATCCCATGCTGAACGGTGCGCCCTGCGGGGCATTTGGCAACGCAATCCGCACATTGTCGAAGCGCACGCGCTGCTCGTCCGCAAGCCGCTGCCACACGGCCTGGCCGCTGACCTGCGCCAGCCGCAAGGCAGGCAGCCCCTCGGCCAGGGTCGTCTCGACCCCGCGCACATTGAGCCCGGTGGTCGCGCGGGTCAATACGCCCTTTTCAAGCTCCAGTTTCACGCGCAGCGCCCCGCGTCCCTGCTGAACCTGTACCGGCAAAGCCAGCCAATTCGCCAGTTGCGGAAGCACCACGCCCGCCACGTCGGCATCGATATGGCCATTCCAGGTTTTGAGGTCGTTGACCTTGCGTGCACGCATCTGCACCTCCAGCGTCAGCGGCTGGGCCAGGCTGGCGGGCGGGGTGGCGCGCAAACTCAGGCGATGCGTAAACAGGCGATTGGTCAGGGTGAAATCGACCGCCGTCAACACCAGCGGCGGCGCTGCACGCACCTCGTCCAGCCAGGTCAGCGTGGCCTGGCTGACATGCACTTGCCCCTGGCGCAGCAGCCAGTCACTAAAACCGCTATCGGACGAAGCCGGGTTAATGGGTATGCCGCCCACATAAAAATGCCGGTCACGCGCGCGGCGCACGCCCAGTGTCAGCCCCTGCAGTTCGATACGTGAAAAACGCGGCTCCAGCAACAGCAGCGAACGCCAGGCGAATTGCGCCTCCAGTCTCGGCAGGTACAAGGCAGGACGATTCTGCCGATCGTACAGGCGCACCCCTTGCAGATAAAACTCCGGACGCATCTGCTGCCAGGTGCCCGACACCGCTTCCAGCGTCACGCGCTGCCCCAGCGCGCGCGACATCATTTGCGCCAGCGTATCGCGATGGTCGGCGATGTTGGGCAGCACCCAGAAGAACATCCATGCGGCAGCGCCGGCAAAGCCCAAGGCGGCTAGCGCAGCCAGGGCGGCCAGCCAACGCGCGGCACGACGCAGAAATAAGGAAAGCACAGGGGAAACCGTAACCTAATAAGAGAAGATCTGAAGTCGCTTGATTTTATGCGTTTACGCCCGCTTTGCGGCAGCAAGCCCCCGCTTAATTCCGGCGGTCACTCATCGGTAAAGCGGTGGATCAGCCTGCGATCACGCTTGGTAGGACGTCCCTTGATCGCAGCAGCCGGGTTGACTGCCAGTTTGCGGTCGCTCAACTGCTGCAGTCGACGCGCTTGGCTGACAGGATCTTCTTCATAAAGCGCCTGTGCCACCGGCGCCGGGCCACGCAGCATCGACAAGCCGCGCACTGTCACGATCCAGACAAAGTCGCCGACATGCAATTCCAGCCGGTCGCCTGATTTGATTTCACGCGCAGGCTTGACGCGATCGCCATCCAGCTTGACGCGGCCATTCTCGATCGCCTGGGTGGCAAGGCTGCGCGTCTTGAAAAAGCGCGCGGCCCACAGCCATTTGTCGATTCGCATGGAGACGAGGGGAGATTTTTCAGCACTCATTCGGAACCTGCCTGCACGTGGGCGCCCCGCTTCAAGATCGAGGCTCAGATATACTTTCCAGTTTGATGCAGAGACTCAAGATGACCAAGATACTCGCTTTTTCAGGCAGCATCCGCCGCGACGCCTGGAACCGCAAACTCATTCACGCCGCTGTCGATGCCACCCGCGCAGCAGGCGGTATCGTCACCCTGATCGACCTGGCGGACTACCCGTTGCCGCTCTACAACGGCGATCTCGAAGACAAGGATGGCCTGCCCGACAACGCGCTGCGCCTGAAGGCGCTGTTCAAGGAACACGATGCCTTCCTGATTTCCAGCCCCGAATACAACAGTTCGATGCCGCCGCTGCTGAAAAACACGATCGATTGGGTGTCGCGCGAATGGCAGGGCGAATCGGGATTGGTGCCGTATCAAAACAAGGTCGCCGCGATCATGGCCGCCTCCCCTGGTTCACTCGGCGGCATGCGCATGCTGCCGCACCTGCGCCAAGTGCTGAATACGCTCGGCGTGCTGGTGCTGCCTGGCCAGTTCTCGTTGCCGAATGCGGATACGGCCTTCGATCCGGAAAACAGCGCGCTGAAATCGCCGGCACGCCTGCACACGCTGGTGCTGGACCTGGTCACCACCACACAGGTGCTGAAGCGGGCATAAAAAAGCCCCGGTGAAGGGGCGGCCCTGCTTTACTGGGACAGCATCCTGTCCTTGGCAACAAAGTACTTGCGGGCATACGCAACCACCTGGGCGTCGCTCGGGTGATCCACGGTTTCCACCCCGATCACCTGCCTGGAAACATTGGGATCATGGGCATGAATGTGCTTGATCAGTTCAAGCTTGGCCTGACCTGGGCCGACCACCAGAATCTCTGTGGCACCGCGCATGGCCTCCACCACTTCGTGGTAAAAATGCTGGTCTTCGGGCTGGCGGTTGCCGCTGACCGAGCCACGTTTGCGCTGCAGATTGCGATGCGGCTCAGCCGGTTTCACCACGGAAGTTTCAATGTCATCCGGGCTGATATGCATGATGTGCGCTTCGTTATGATCGAGCCAGACAACAGCGTGATAGTGCGACATAGGGTTCCTTTCGGGTTAACAAGATCAAGTGATCTTGATTGTAAACGGTATGAGCTTGATAAAGCCCACATCCACAGTCAGTTCAGCCGCAAAAAACCACATCAGGCGCAGACAGGCCACGATTCAAGCCATGTCGTCGCGCCCGACGAGTTGATTAATTAACGGCTTCCTTCAACTGATCGAGAATCGCCGGATTTTCCAGGGTGGAAATATCCTGCGTGATGTCCTCGCCCTTGGCGATCGCACGCAGCAGGCGGCGCATGATTTTGCCGGAGCGGGTTTTCGGCAGGTTGTCGCCGAAACGGATTTCGTCGGGCTTGGCAATCGGCCCGATTTCCTTCGCCACCCAGTCGCGCAGGTCGGCGACAATTTTTTTCGCTGCGTCGCCCTGGGGTCGTGCGCCCTTCAGCACCACGAACGCCACCACCGACTCGCCCTTGATGTCATGCGGACGCCCCACCACGGCCGCTTCGGCGACCAGCGGATGCGCCACCAGCGCGGATTCGATTTCCATCGTGCCGAGACGATGGCCGGACACGTTCAGCACATCGTCGATGCGCCCCATGATCCAGAAGTAGCCATCCTTGTCGCAGTGGGCCGAATCGCCGGCCAGATAGGTAGTGCCGCCGAGTTCGTCGGGGAAGTAGGTGTGCCTGAAGCGGTCAGGGTCGTTCCACAGGGTGCGCAACTGGCTGGGAAACGGCCGTTTGATCACCAGCAGGCCGCCGTGGCCGGGCTCCACGGGATGGCCGGTTTCGTCGACGACCGCAGCCATGATGCCGGGCAGCGGCAGGGTGCATGAACCCGGCTTGGTCGCCACGGCGCCGGGCAAAGGCGAAATCATGTTGGAGCCGGTTTCGGTCTGCCACCAGGTGTCGACGATAGGACAGCGGCCGCCGCCGATCACTTCGTGGTACCAGATCCAGGCTTCCGGGTTGATCGGCTCGCCCACGGTGCCGAGCAGGCGCAGCGAACTGAGGTCGTGCTGCGCGGGCAGTTCGGAACCCAGCTTGATCAGGCTGCGGATCGCGGTCGGTGCGGTGTAAAACGTGGTGACCTTATGCTTGGCGATGACTTCCCAGAAGCGGCCGGCGTGCGGATAGGTCGGAATGCCCTCGAAGATGACTTCGGTCATTCCCAGCGCCAACGGGCCATAGGCGACGTAGGTGTGGCCGGTGATCCAGCCGACGTCGGCGGTGCACCAGTAGACGTCGTTGTCGGGCTTGGCGTCGAACACCCATTGCATCGACAGCATCGCGCCCAGCAGGTAGCCGCCGCTGGAGTGCTGCACGCCTTTGGGTTTGCCGGTGGAGCCCGAGGTATAGAGGATGAACAGCGGGTGTTCAGCCGATACCCACACCGGCTCACTGGTGTCGGCCTGGGTGTGCGTGAGTTCGTGCCACCACAAGTCACGGCTGTTCCAGTTGACTGCGCCGCCGGTGCGGCGATACACGATCACACGCTCGACGCAGCTGGTGTCGCCCATCGTCAAGGCTTCGTCGACCGCGCGCTTGAGCGCCACGGCCTTGCCGCCGCGCATGCCTTCGTCGGCGGTGATCACCACTTTTGCGCGGGCGTCCTCGATGCGCTCGAACAGGCTCTTGGCGGAAAAGCCACCAAACACCACCGAATGAATCGCACCAATGCGGGCACACGCCTGCATCGCCACCACTGCCTCGATGCCCATCGGCATGTAGACGATGACGCGGTCGCCCTGTTCCACGCCCAGCGATTGCAGGCCGTTGGCGAGCTGGCAGACACGCGCGTGCAGCTGCTTGTAAGAAACCGTTGTCACGCCGCCGTCGTCCGCCTCAAAAATCAGCGCGGTCTGGTCGCCGCGCGTCGCCAGGTGGCGGTCGATGCAGTTGTAGGACACGTTGAGTTCGCCGTCCTCGAACCATTTGTAGAACGGCGCGTGCGACTCGTCGAGCGAGCGGGTGAACGGCGTATGCCAGTCGAGTTGCTGGCGCGCCAGCTCAGCCCAGAAACCCGCGTAATCGGCCTCTGCCTTCTGGCTCAATGCGCGATACGCCGCCATGCCGGATACGTTGGCCTGCCCGACGAAGTCGTCCGCAGGCGGAAACACACGGGTTTCGGTCAAAATCGACTCGATGTCTGCCATATCGCCTCTCCACTGATAAAGTTGTGCTGATCGACCATTCTAATTCAAGCCCCCGGATTCAAATCCAATGACCCCGCCATGAGCCATTCCGTCCTTGATCGTGTTGCCCGCTGTTCGCGTTTTGGCCGTCGCCTGCTGGAAGCGCAGCCGCAGCTGGCCGAAGCCGTGGCCGCATTACTCGGGCAGGGGTTCAGCCGCGAGGCGATGCAGGCTTTTCTGGCAGAGCCGCCGCCGGCGGACGAGGCCGGGCTGCACCAGCGCCTGCGCCAGCTGCGGCAGCGCGTGTGGCTGGTCACCACGGCGCGCGATCTGGCGGGAAGCGCCGATCTCGCCGAGGTGACCACGGCCTACAGCGCATTGGCCGAAGTCTGCACAACGACAGCGCTCGCGTTTCACCACGCCGCGCTCGCCGAACGCCACGGCGAACCGCGCGACGAATCCGGCCAGCCGCAGCAGCTGGTGGTCGTCGGCATGGGCAAGCTGGGCGGCGGTGAACTCAATGTGTCGTCCGACATCGACCTGATCTATCTCTACCCCGAGGAAGGCGATACCGAGGGCGCTACGCCCGACGCACCAATCAAGCCCATCACCAACCACGAATTTTTCATCCGTCTTGGCCGCAAGCTCACCGCCGCGCTGTCTGAAAATACCGCCGATGGCTATGTGTTCCGCGTCGATCTGCGGCTGCGGCCGTGGGGCGACTCGGGGCCGTTTGCGATGGGCTTTGCGATGCTGGAAGACTATCTGGTGGCGCAGGGGCGGCCGTGGGAACGCTACGCCTGGATCAAGGCGCGGCCGCTCACCGGCACGCATCACGAGGAACTGATGCAGATCGTGCGTCCCTTCGTATTCCGCAAATACCTCGATTTCGACGCCTTTGCCGCCATCCGCGACCTGCATGTGCAAATCCGCCGCGAGGTCGCGCGCCGCGAGATGGCGCACAACGTCAAGCTGGGGCCGGGCGGCATCCGCGAAATCGAATTCACCGCGCAGGTGTTCCAGCTGATCCGCGGCGGCCAGATTGCCGCGTTGCGACAACGGCCGACGCTGACGGTGCTGGCCGAGCTGGCGCAAAGCGGGCTGATGACGGCGGACGCGCAGCAGGAACTCAGCGCCGCCTACGACTTCCTGCGCCGGGTGGAACACCGCCTGCAATATCTGGACGACGCGCAAACCCAACTGCTGCCGGACGATGCCGAATCGCAGGCGATGCTCGCCGAGGCAATGGACTTTCCCGACTACGCCGCGCTGATCGCCGCGCTCGACCTGCATCGCCACAAGGTCACGCGCCATTTCGAGCAAGTGTTCGCCGCGCCGCAAACCGACCAGAACAGCCATCCGCTCACGGCAGTGTGCTGCGGCACGGCGGATGCCGCTACTTCCCTCGCCCTGCTGGAAAACGCCGGCTACGCTGATCCGGACAAAGTGCTGATCACGCTCGACAGCTTGCGCCAGCACACCGCGCGTCTCAGCGAATCAACCCAGCAGCGACTCAACATGCTGCTGCCGCCTGCGCTCGAAATCATCGGCAGTCAGTCCGACCCACAGGCCACGCTGGAACGCTTTGCCGCGCTGATGCAGGCGATCGCCCGACGCAGCACCTATCTGGCGCTGCTCGGCGAATACCCGGCGGCCCTGCGCCAGCTGGTGCGCCTGCTGGCGGCCAGTCCGTGGGCAGCCAGCCTGATCACACGGCAACCGCAACTGCTGGACGAACTGATCGCGCCGCAACATCTGATGCAGCTGCCCGACTGGGCCCAGCTTGGTGCGCAACTGCACGCCGAACTCGACGCGCATCCCGGCGACACCGAAGCGCAAATGGACGCGTTGCGGCGCTTCAAGCAGGTACAGACGCTGCGCCTGCTGGCGCAAGACGTGGCGGGCCGGCTCACGCTCGAAATGCTGTCGGACAATCTGTCCTACCTGGCTGACACGCTGCTCGCCGAAACCCTCGCGCGTTGCTGGGACGGGCTGAAAACCCGCCACCGCGACAGCCCGCTGTTCGCCATCATCGGCTACGGCAAACTCGGCGGCAAAGAACTCGGCTATGCGTCCGACCTCGACCTGGTTTTTCTCTACGACGATGACGACGAACGCGCGCAGGAAATTTATGCGCGCCTCGCCCAGCGCATCAACACCTGGCTCGGCACGCTCACATCGGCAGGCATATTGTATGAAACGGATTTGCGGCTGCGCCCGGATGGCGCATCGGGATTGCTGGTCAGCTCGACGGCGGCCTTCCGCAACTATCAGTTGAACAACGCCTGGACCTGGGAACATCAGGCGCTGTCGCGGGCGCGCTTTGTCTGCGGCGATGTCGCAATCGGCGCAAGCTTCGAGGCCTTGCGCCACCAGGTGTTATGCATGCCGCGCGATGCGGCCAAACTGCGCGACGAAGTGCTGGCCATGCGCGAAAAGATGCACGCAGGCCATCCCAACGACAGTGGTTTGTTCGATTTGAAACACGATGCCGGCGGCATCGTCGACGTCGAGTTCAGCGTGCAGTATCTGCTGCTGACGCACGCCCACGCCCTCCCTGAACTCAGCGACAACGTCGGCAATATCACCCTGCTCAAACGCGTGGCCGCACTCGGTCTGGTGCCGGATGACATCGCCCTGCCCGCCGCCGACGCCTACCGCGAGCTACGCCGCCTGCAGCACCAGATCAAGCTGGCGGGTGCCGAACAGGCGCGGGTCGAAGCGGCAAGCGTGGACGGCTACCCCGCAGCAGTGCGCGCGCTATGGCAGGCGGTGTTCCACCCGGCCTAGCCGCGCGCCAGCCTCAAGGCGATCAGCCGAACAAGCCGCTGAAAAACAGGCGAATGCTGTCCCAGACGCGGCGAAAGAATCCGCCCTGATCGACCGCTTCCAGCGCCACCAGGTCGACCGATTTCAGCACCTTGTCGCCACGGCGAATTTCCACCTTGCCGACCACGTCGCCCTGCTTCAGCGGCGCGATCAGGGTTGGATTCAGCACGGTCTGCGTGCTGAACTGCGCCGCTTCGCCGCGTGGCATGCTCATGGCCATGTCGGCGTTGACACCCACCTTGACGCTGCTGGCAGCCCCCTTCCACACCGGCGCCTGCGCCAGCACCTCGCCCTTTTTGTGGAAGATTTTGGTTTCGTAAAACAAAAATCCATAACCGAGCAGCTTGGCGGTTTCGGTGGCACGCGCGGCTTCGCTACTGGTGCCGAACACGGCAGCGATCATGCGCTGGTCGTTTTTCTTCGCCGATGCCACCAGGCAATACCCGGCTTCTTCGGTATGGCCGGTTTTCAGGCCATCCACGCCGTCATTGCGCCACAGCAGCAGATTACGGTTGGGCTGTTTGATGCCGTTCCACAGAAAATATTTCTGCGCATAAATCGCGTAATGCACGGGGTCGGCGTTGATGATGGCGTGCGCCAGAATCGCCATGTCGCGGGCGGTGGAGTAGTGGTCAGGCGCAGGCCAGCCGGTGGCATTCGCGAAGTGGGTGTTGCGCATCCCCAAGCGCTTGGCTTCGCTGTTCATCAGTGAGGCAAAGGCTTCTTCGCTGCCTGCGATATGCTCGGCCAGCGCCACGCTGGCGTCGTTGCCCGACTGGATGACGATACCGTGGAACAGGTCGTTGACTGACACTTGGTTGCCTACCTGAACGAACATCTTCGATCCACCCATACGCCAGGCCTTTTCGCTGATGGTGACCAGATCGCTTTCTTTCAGCTCGCCGCGCTGGATTTTCAGCGTGGCGATATAGGCCGTCATCAGCTTGGTCAGGCTGGCGGGGGGCAAGCGTTCATCGCCCTGCTGGTTGACCAGCACCGCGCCGCTTGTCGCATCCATCAACACGTAGGATTTGGCGACAAGCGGGGGCGGTGGCGGCACAGCGGCCAGCACGGATACGGACGAAAGCAACAACAGGGAAACACAGACACAGCGGGCAAGCAGGGACATGGGCACTCGTAATCGGTTGTGGGTGGGGTGAATCCAGGCGAGAATTTTACCCGCTTGTCGCCATCGACCGAACCTTTTCACGCAGGGCTGCATGCGTTCCCTTCAATCCGTCATCCGAGCTTCCGCCAGATACCGGATACTGCAGGCCGGAACAAACGGGCAGACCCGCAGATCGCCTGCCGGCAGCGCTACAATCTTCACGTTTGGCTCACCCCTTCTTCCCCCAGGAACCGTTATCCATGAAAAGCATGCATACGCTGACCCGCCAGATCATGCTGGCGATGATCGCGGGCATCGTCCTCGGCAGCGTGCTCAAGCTGTCCGGTCCGCCGGCCTGGGCACAGCTTTATCTGCTCGACGGCGTACTCGGCGTGGTGGGCACCCTGTTCGTGTCAGCGCTGAAAATGATGGTGGTGCCGCTGGTGTTCGTCTCGCTGGTGACCGGCGTCACGGCGCTGTCCGATCTGCGCACGCTCGGCCGCATGGGTGCACGGGCGCTGGCGCTCTATCTTGCGACCACGGCGATCGCGGTGACGATCGCCCTCGGCGTGGCCGGCGTCGTCGATCCCGGACAAGGCTTCGACGCCGGCCCATCCAGCGCCAGCTTCACGGGCAAGGACGCGCCGCCGCTCACCCAGGTGCTGACGGATCTGGTGCCGACCAATCCGGTGGCGGCGATGGCCGAAGGCAACATGCTGCAGATCATCGTGTTCGCGCTGCTGTTCGGCATGGCGGTCACAATGTCGGGGCAGCGCGGCACCCATGTGCTCAACCTGTTCACCGACCTCAATGTGGTCATCATGCACATGGTCGAGTGGATCATGCGGCTAGCGCCCTACGGCGTATTCGCCCTGATCACCCGCACCTTCGCCAGCCAGGGTCTCGACATCCTGCTGCCGCTGGCGGCCTATTTTCTGACGCTCACGGCTGCGCTGGCGATCCAGATGTTCGGCGTTTATCCGCTGCTGCTGCGCGGGCTGGCCGGGCTCAACCCGCTCACGTTCCTGAAAAAAATGCGCGACCCGGTCGCCTTCGCGTTTTCGACCGCCAGTTCGGGCGCCACCATCCCTGTGACCCTGCGCACGGTGGAATACCGGCTGGGCGTGAAGAACAGCGCGGCCGCGTTCACTGTGCCGCTGGGCGCCACCATCAACATGGACGGCACCGCGATGATGCAGGGCGTGGCCACGGTTTTCATTGCCAACGTCTATGGCGTCGACCTGTCGCTCACCGATTACCTGATGGTGGTGCTGACCGCCACGCTGGCCTCGGTCGGCACCGCAGCCATTCCCGCCGTCGGCCTGGTGACGCTCACCATGGTGCTGGGCCAGGTCGGCCTGCCGGTCGAGGGCATCGCGCTCATCATCGGGGTCGACCGCCTGCTCGACATGATGCGCACCGCCGTCAACGTCACCGGCGATTGCGCGGTGTCCTGCATCGTCGCCAAAAGTGAGCAGGCGTTCGATCAATCGGTCTACGATGACCCCGACGCCGGCTCGGTCGAAGCGGCCACCCACCCTCCCTATTCCACTTCCCCCGCCCCCTGACCATGCTTTATTCCCTGCTTCGATCCGCGCTCTTTTCGCTCGACCCTGAAGATGCTCATGGCTTCACGCTGGCGAGCCTCGATGCCGCCCGCAGCCTCGGCCTGCTGAAGCTGCTGCCACGCGCAACCGGCAAGCCGGTGCACGTGATGGGCATCGATTTTCCCAACGCGGTCGGCCTCGCCGCCGGACTCGACAAGGATGGCACGCACATCAATGCGCTGGCGGAACTGGGTTTCGGCTTCATCGAGATCGGCACGGTGACGCCACGCCCGCAAGCCGGCAATCCCAAACCGCGCCTGTTCCGCCTGCCCGTTGCCGAGGCCATCATCAACCGCATGGGTTTCAACAACCTCGGCGTCGACAATCTGGTGCGGAATGTGCAGGCAAGCGGATACACCGGCGTGCTCGGCATCAACATCGGCAAGAACAAGGACACCCCCAACGAGCAGGCGGTGGACGACTATCTTTCCTGCCTCGACAAGGTGTATCCGCACGCCCGCTATGTCACGGTGAACATCTCGTCGCCCAACACGCAGAACTTGCGTGAATTGCAAAAGGACGAGGCGCTGGATGCGCTGCTGTCCGCGATCAAGCTGCGCCAGTCCGAACTCGCGCAGCGTCACGGCCAATACGTGCCGATCGCGCTGAAAATCGCCCCTGATCTCGACGAGGCGCAGATCGCCGCGATTGCCGCGCTGTTGATGATGCACCGCATCGACGCGGTGATCGCGACCAACACCACCCTGGCGCGCGACGCCGTCGCCGGCCTGCCCAACGCGGCGGAGACCGGCGGCCTGTCGGGGGCGCCGGTGCGCGCGGCGTCGACCCAGGTGATCCGCACGCTGGCG
>Ga0156726_1103_pt3 | contig 11097 bp, 17 predicted proteins | sample RifOxyD1_FD_112055 | JGI IMG/M metagenome (GOLD analysis project Ga0156726, IMG submission 112055) | Hydrogenophilales bacterium RIFOXYD1_FULL_62_11
CAGGATGCGCGATTTGGCGCTGGCGCTTTCGCAGCGGATGTTCTCCAGGTCATGCCATCCGTTATAGACGGCAAACCGACGCCCGCAGAAATCATCACGGGCAGCTTTTCTTTGCGCAGGCTTCGTCTTTACTGGAGCTGTACAGCATGGAAGAAAGGGCCCCGCCATGAAGGAAATCCTGCCCGGCGTTTTTCACTGGAAAACCTTCCACGAAGGCATTCAGGCCTATGTCCACTCCTACTACACCAACGCCACCGACCCGCCGCTGCTGATCGACCCGCGCGTGCCGGCGCAGGGCATCGAGTGGTTCGCAGCGCACGGCGCGCCGCAGCACATCTATCTGACCAACCGCCACCACTACCGTCATAGCGACCGCTTTGCCGCCCGCTATGGCGCGCAGATCTGGTGCCACAAGGACGGACTGCACGAATTCACCCATGGCGAAAAAGTCAGGGGATTCAGCCACGGCAAGGTTTTACCCGGTGACATCGTGGCCCTGAAAGTCGCGGCGCTGTGTCCCGAGGAAACCGCGCTGTATGTGCCGCTGCACGGCGGCATCCTGAGCCTCGGCGACGCCATCGTGCGCGAGCGGGGAAAGCTCGGTTTCGTGCCGGATGCCTACATGGGTGACGACCCGGAAGGGGTCAAGCACGGCCTGCGCAAGGCTTTTCTCAAGCACCTGCGCGAACGCGAATTCGACCATCTGCTGTTCGCCCACGGCGCGCCGTGGATCGGCGGCGCCAGGGCGGGCCTCGAAAAGTTTCTGGCGGACCGGGAACGAATGGGGTGCTAGCCGGGCTAGCCCGGATCAGTGGCCAGCCAGCCCCCGCAGTGCAATCCCCAGCAACGCCAATACCAGACACGGCCACCACACCCAGCGCATCTCCGAACGCAGCACCGCGAAACCCTGTCGCGAGAAAAGCGCGGACGGACGCAGCGGCGACACCTCGATCACCCGCCACGGCAGAAAGCTTCGCCGGTGCGAAAAAGGACTGAAGAAAGCGATGCCGAGGCCACCGTTGGTCATCCCGTCGATCAGCCCGTGCGACGCGGCGCTGACGAGCAGCACCCCGAACACCGTCAACGGATCGGAGCCCAGCGCCGGCGCAAGCAACGTCCCCGCGCCGGCCAGCGCCGCGGCAAACGGCAACGAATGGGTGAAGCCGCGGTGGCCGAACGGGTGCGCATAGGGAATGCCCAGCCACAGACCCAGCGCATCGATGTCGGGCAACACTGCGCAAACCAGTGCCAGCGCCATCAGCCACGGCGGCACGATATCCGGCCCCAGCGCAACGCTCAGCGCCAGCGGCACGGCGAGATGGGAAAGCGGCGTCGCCAAGCCTCTCACCCATACCTAACATCAACCGCCGGACGAATGCAGATTACGGCTTGCGGCCGGGCTCGGCGCAGCGAATGATCGCTTCATTGGTTTTCAGATTCAGACAGCGGCGCATGTCGCGTCCCTGCCGCTGTTTTCCCATATATCGATCATGGCTATCCCGAACCTCGCCCCTCGGTTGAACCTGACTCTTGTCCAGGATCTGGGCTCCGTCGGGTGTGGACGCCGCTTCAGGCTCAACGCCCTGCCCCATTGCAACATTCGCCGCAACCAGCAGCGGCAGCATCATCAACAGAATTTTCATATGATCTCCTCCCCTGTTCCCTGCACCGGCATGCGTGTTTGCGCATACCTGACGGGATACATTCCAAGAATAGTTCGCTTACGACACCCCTATTTAGCATTGTCAGCCGGGTAACCCACCGATTGCGCGAGGATGATGCGCTGATGGTTCGCCAGCCCCAGAGCAGCGCTCAATGCATCGCGATCGAGCAAGCCGCGCACCACCACCGCCAAACCAGCCGACGCGCAATACAGATACACGTTCTGGGCAACGAAGCCGGCATCAGTTGCACTGTAGAACGTCTTTTCTTCGGCGCTGGCCTCGCTCATGCGGTTGAGGTCGGTCACGTACACCAGGTTCAGCGGTGCAGTCGCCACAAAGTCCTGCACGCCTGCCAGCCGTCGAATGTCGCCCGCCGCCACTTTGATTAACGTATGCGTGGGCGGGTCGTAACGATACGCGCCGTCTGGGGTGGTCACGTACACATCGATCTCACGCCAGTCATGGGCAGAAGGCGCGGTACGCTGGCCTGTTTCTGGCCGGTTCACCCCGCTTGCCGCCCACAGCAGATTCGACAGCATGTGAGGCGGCAGCGCTTTGCTGGCGAATTCCCGCGCCGTATGCCGCGCCTGCAGCGCCTGCATCAAAGGCATGCCACCGGACATTTCGGGCGGCGGCAGCTTGATAGCCCCGGTTTCTTGCGCCAGCCCTGTTCCCATCACGCTCATCATCACCACCCCCACGACTCGCCATATCTTCATGGCCGTTTCTCCCTTGTAGAAAACGTGCAACCGCTTTCAATCTAGCTCCACGTCGACACCGGGCAAGGAAAATGCTGCTGAACAAGTCGTCGCCCCCGGCGAATACGCACAGGGGCCGGGGTCTAGCTGGTTGCTCAAGCGGGAATCCTGCGCCCCCCTGTCAGGGCGCAATCAACAGTTGCCCGGCATCGAGCAGCACAAAGTGCGCATCGCGACCATCTTTTCTGCTGCCGTCATCGCTGACGATGATGATGCGCTGGCGGTCGTCGATCACGGCGGGGCTCACGCCCTCGGCGTGCTCGAAACCTGGCAGGCCAGCCACGCTGACGCGGCGTGCCGGCGCATCTGGCAGACCGCTCCAGAACCAGAGCTGGAAATGAACCTGCTGACTGGCAACCGGACCGCTGATCACGAGGTAGCCGTCGAGGGTGGGCAGATAAGCCAGGCCGCGAATCCCGTCGCCGCCCAAATCCAGCGTAATCAGAGTACGCAAAACGCGGGGCGGCTCGCACCGCTCGAAAATGGCTGCGGGGTTCTCAACGCAGGCGATGATGGCGCGCTGCTCGAGCAAGGGGCTGCGAAAGCCCACCAGCAATTGCTGCCCGTCGGCGCTGATTTCCATGGCCTCGATATTGAAGCCCCCGCTGCTTTTGACGTCAGCGATGTCGGCAGCAGCGGCCAGCACCGGATGCGTCCGCACCAAAGCGGGCTTCAGGCCGCGAACCAGCATCGGCTCGACCATGCGCCCGCCTTCAACGCGAAAACGGACCAGCTTGTCGCGGGACTTTTTCTCGTCGCCCTCCGTATCGCGCGAATGCGAGGTGAGGGCGTAGACGTAGCCTGCCCGGTCGAGCGCGAGTGCTTCAAGATCATCCAGCTTCCAGCCCGCATCGTCGCCCGCCGGCGGCAACAGCGGCGTGCTGCTCACGTCGCCCGCGGTGCTGATCGTCACCAGGCTGAAGGGATGGCTCTTTTCATCTTCCACCACCAGAAAGCGCCCGTCCGCGAGCTGCTGAATGGAGGAAGGCTCATACAGGCCGGTCAGGGGCTGAAACATGGGATGCTTTCGTCGGGTGATGTTGAGAGGCTGGAGTCGGCAAAGTCAGGATTCGTGGCGCCACCCGCCCGCCTGCGCCGCCATCACAATCCGCGCGCACGCCTCGGCATCCGAATCCGCCTGGTGATGCCGCAGATCGATGCCCAGATAGTTGCACACATCCGGCAGCCTGGTCGGGCGAACATCCCACTGCGCCCGCGCCAGCCGGACCGTGCATACAAAAGGCAGCGTCGGCGCCGCCAGCCCATAGGTCTCGCAGCAGGCGCCCAGCACGCCCTTGTCGAAAGGCGCGTTATGCGCCGCGAGAAAGTTCACCCCCGCCAGCACGCGCGCCCACCCCGCCCACACCGCATCGAAGGTCCATGGATAGGCGTAAACAAAAACTGGCGCGACGGCGGGCGAATCAGCGCATGCAAACGATCGACAATGCGCCCGCCCTCGACAATCACCACGCCCACCGCGCACGCGCTATCACGGGCGTTGTTCGCGGTTTCGAAGTCAATGGCGGCGAAGCGGGTCATGGGTGGCGTCGTTCAGTCATTTATAAATAATTGTCAGGAATGGCCATGATGCGTGCCCAATGCATGCCCTGGTAAGAGAGCAAACAGCCAGATCAGGCCGGACGCTTGCCCTTGCAGTCCGGGTATCGTGAGCACCGCCAAAACTTCATGCCCGCATTCGCGCCGTCCCTGGCTCTACGCTTCACCATCCGGCTTTGGCATTCCGGGCAATAGGGCGCGCCTATCGTCAAAACACTAAGCGGATCCCGAAAAAACTTGACGGGCACACTCACACCGCGGGTCAGTGCATCCAGTGCCTTGTCATCCATCAACTCGATGTTCTTGCCTTTGGCAAACGCACGGGCCTCATCCGTAAATACGCCGGTCGTCAGCACAAACCCACCGGTAGCGCTTCTGGCTGCCATCAGCCCAGCGTGCTTTTGCACGATGTTCACGCCCACCCGGGTGGCTCGCCAATGTTTGCATTGCACCAGGAAGAGCTCGCCTCCCTTCTTCAACGCCAGATCCACCCTGCCATCGGCGCCGCCACGGGTCTCCGTCACCGAGTAGCCCTTGCGCCGAAACGCTTCGCCCACCAGCGCTTCGAACTCCTGCCCGCTCAACTGATTGAGTGCACCTCCGTGAGGACCGCCAGTCACCCGCTCATGCAAGGCACGGCGCTGGTATCGCCCATAGACGGACAAAGCCGCCCCCACCAGAAAAACAAACGGCAACAGAACCTGGCCAACCGTGGCCAGCGTATTGACAAGACTCTGGCCGACAAAGCCGCCCATCATTCCAGGCTGCGCAACAGCCGTTGCCTCACTGACGGCCACGCTGTGCAGCCCAAAATACGCCGACATCGCGAGCACGATCCCCACCCACCAGGGCAGCTTGCTGGCTATTGCGATCAAGCCATCAAAAAGAATTGGGTTGCGGCGAGCCATGTTGTTCCTGGTGTGGGTTGCGGGTCACGACTCTATTCAAATCCAAGCTGAATGTTGAGCACTATCGCAAAGAACAACGCGTAGGTGCGAATCGGTTGACGCTTTCCCACCCTGTTGGAACGTTCCGCCACGCACAGCCCATCCGGGTCGTCATCAGCGACAAAAATGCGGAGGGAAAGAGGTTTCAGAGTGCTCATTTGTCTGTGGCCAAGCGTGATGTCATGCGGGATTACTCATGGTGACCCCGCCAGCGTCACCCATACACCTCGTCATGGCTGCCGATATCGAGAAGAAGGATTTCGTTTTCGGTGACTTGAACGGTCAGGATGAGGCGGTAACTGTAGGTGAGACTGATGGCCTGCATACCCTGGAGTTTGCCCGTCAGGGGGTGCAGACGCAGGCTGGGTTCAAATGGATCGGCTCGCAGTTGCGTCATGGTTTCGATGAAGCGGGGCCGTAGATCAGGATGCTTGGTCAGGAACTTGCGAACACGGCGGTCGAAAAAAGCCGTGGTGGTCAGCGTCCAACTCATGCCGCCGGTTCGTTGTCCAGATGCTGCATCAGCGCTTCGACGCTGTCATGGCGGCTGACCCGGCCGGCTTTGGCGTCTTCTAGCGATGCCTTGATGCGGGCCAGAGCAGCTTCTTCCTGGGACTCGATCAACTCTCTGTAGCGCTCTTCCGTCAGCACCACATATTGCGGGCGGTTGTTCTTGATGATGTGCACCGGACCTTGGGTCAGGGCTTCATCCACGGCGGCGATGCCGCGACGCTTGATTTCCTGAGCGGGGACGACGTTCATGGCTGTCTCCTGTACTTAAACTGGTACCGATTAAAGCACCACATAAAGAAGCTGTAAAGCCATGGTTTTCTACATGCCTATGTCGACAGCCTGTGTATCGAGTCCGACTTTTTTCAGTGCTGCGCTACAGGCTCTTTCCACTGCGAATCACCCCCACAGCAATGCCTTCGATCACCAGTTCCTGGCGCTTGAGGTCGACCACGATGGGCTCGAAGTCGGGGTTTTCAGGCATCAGCTGCACCGTATGGCCGCGCTTCTGGAAGCGCTTGACCGTGACCTCGTCGCCAATGCGCGCCACCACCACCTGCCCCGCCTTGGCCTCGGCGCTGCGGTGCACCGCAAGCAGATCGCCATCCAGAATGCCGGCATCCTTCATGCTCATGCCATGCACCTTGAGCAGGTAGTCCGCGCGCGGCGAAAACAGCGCAGCATCGATCTGGACGTGCCGCTCGATGTGTTCCTGCGCCAGGATCGGGCTACCCGCCGCCACCCGGCCCACCACCGGCAGACCCCCGCCGCCCTTTAACCGGATGCCGCGTGACGTCCCCGGCACCAGATCCAGCACACCTTTCTTCGCCAGTACCTTGAGATGCTGCTCGGCCGCGTTCGGCGAGCTAAAGCCAAAGTGCTGCGCAATCTCCACCCGCGTCGGCGGCAGGCCGGTGGTTTCGATGCACTCACGAATCAGGTTCAGGATTTCTTCCTGGCGGCGGGTCAGTTCCAGCATGGGGCTTCCTCTAAATACTGTATGCATGTACAGTTGTATGCACATACAGTATAAATACCGAATCCGTAAAACGCCAGGCGCGATGCCCACCCGCCCGCGCAGGCAAACAGGAGAACCCTCATGATGAAACTCGGAAAGATCAGTCCCCTCGCCTTCAGCCGCATGAAGCAGCGCGGAATATCCATCGACGCCCTCACCCATCTGCTCACCCACGGCCAGGTCGAAAAGCAGTTTGACGGCGCGCAAGTGGTGTACCTCGACAGCCCCACTCCCAGCCCGACCTGGGGCGGCAACCCGAAGCCAAGGCTGTATGCAGTGGTAGATGCGGCAGGCGATGTGCTGACAGTGGAGAACCGGGTACGGTTGAGGGGGTAAGCAATACACGCCCACAGCCTGCCATCCGATACCCTTAGACCGCCAAGTCATAGTTGCCAAGAATGAGTATTGCGGCAAGGCTAAAACTCATGACTACCAACTCTACCTGGTATTGAACGACATCGAGCACTCCAAGACCAAGGTCAGGCATCCGCAGACCAACGGTATCTGTGAGCACTTCCATAAGACGATCCTGCTGGAGTTCTATCAGGTCGCGTTCAGACGCAAGCTTTACCTCACGCTGGAAGAGCTGCAGGCCGATCTGGATATCTGGCTGGCGCACTACAACGGCGAGCGCACGCACCAAAATAAGATGTGCTGCGAGCACGCCTCTACAAACTTTGATCGCGGAAAAGGAGGTGAGGCAGGAAAAGGTCGGCAATTTGAACCGACCTGACAATCAGGCACATCAAAACGGGACAATTGTCAGATCAGTCTGTACACATCAATGTTTGTCCAGCAGCACGGTGACCTGCTCGAACGGCAGCGGCTTGCTGAACAGATAGCCCTGCATCTCGTCGCACTTCAGCAGTTTCAGAAATTGCGACTGTTCTTCGGTTTCCACGCCTTCTGCAATGACCTTCAGCCTGAGCGAATGCGCAAGCGAAATGATGGTGGATACAAACGCCATGCTTTCGGCATCCCTAGTCATCGCGATAATGAAAGAGCGGTCGATTTTCAGCAACTGGACCGGCAAGCGCGCAAGATAGCTGAGAGAGGAGTAACCGGTGCCGAAATCATCGATGGCGATATTGACGTTCATATCGCGCAGCGTCTCGAGTTTCCTGATGCTTTCCTCGACATCTTCCATGATCAAGCTTTCCGTAATTTCCAGGTCCAGCCCGTGCGGCGTTGAGTTCGTTTCCATGATCGCTTCGCGCACCACTTCCACGAAATTCGTTTGCCGCAGCTGGATCGCCGACACATTGACTGCGATGCGCGGTGCCAGCACTCCCCGCATGCGCCATTGCCGCTGGTCGGCGAGCGCCCGGCGTATGGCCCATGCGCCGACTTCGAGGATCATCCCGGTCTCCTCTAGCAGCGGAATAAACTCCCCAGGCAAAACAATGCCGTTGTCCGGATCCTGCCAACGAATCAACGCCTCGAGCCCGCTGATCTTGCCCGTGCCCAGATTCAGCTTGGGCTGGTAGTAGAGGGTAAACTCGTTGTTGTCGATCGCCCGACGCATCTTGTTTTCGAGCAACAGGGTCTCGGCGACCCGCTCGTTCATCGAGGGTTGATAGAACGTATAACGTTCCCCGGACAGCTTCCCTTTTTTCAGCGCCGCCTCGGCATTTTTGAACAGGGTTTCTGCGGTGTTTCCGTCTACAGGGAATACTGCGATTCCAGCCGACATCGAAATAGCCAGCTCCTTTTCACCGATGGTGTAGGGAGCGCCTGTCACGACTTGGAATGCCCGCTCCAGTGCGTGCACTGCCACGGCCTCGTCCCTGATTTCGACCAGCGTGCCGGCAAAACAGTCTGCGTTGATGTGCGCCAGACTATCCGAATTGGGCCAGCTTAACCTGGCACGCTCGGCAATTTCGCGCAGAAGCATATCGCCATTCTGACGCCCGAACGACTCATTGATCAGGCGGAACCGCTTCACGTCCCCAATCACGAGCGCAACCTTCGTTCCATTCTGCTCGGCATTAACCAGCTGCTGGCTCAGGCGATCGGCAAGCAGTGCGCGATTAGGCAGTCCGGTCAGGGCATCGTAAAAGGCGAGGTAATTGAGTTTCTCGCCTTTAGCGAGATAGTCGAGCGCGAATGCAATGTCGCCGGCCAGTTCGGTGAGCAGCCGTATCTCCTCATCGTCGAAAACCCCTGCATCTGCCGCATACAGCGCAAGCACACCGGCTGCCTCGCCATCGAGCAGGAGGGGGACGAAGGCCAGCGAGCCGATTCTGCGTTCGTCCAAGCTACGGAGCTGTGCCTGCAAGCGAAGATCCTTCTTGACGTCGTTCGAAATGACTGGCTTGCCGCTGAGCACTGCCTGTTCGACCAGTTCCCCACTCCGCCCTATCTGCAGTGCTGTCTGTGGCATGGCATCGAAGAAGTCGCGCACCTCCCCGGCCGATGCGACGGGCTTCACCACTCCTTCGTCGCGATCGACAAGGCCGACCCAGGCAATGCGAAAACGTCCCGGATCGATTGCGATCCGACATGCCTCATTCAGCAATCCGTCGCGACTCTTGGCGCGCACGATCAGCGTGTTGATGCCACTCAACACGGCGTAGATACGGTTGAGGCGCTCGATTCTCTCTTCATCCCTCTTGCGCAGGGTGATATCGGAAGCGACACCAGCGATGCGTTGCAGTCGTCCAGATTCGTCCCATATCGGAAACACGCGGTCGCTAATCCATCGAAAGGTCCCATCCTGCCGCACGATTCGATATTCATAATCCAGACCAGACAGGACTCTTTCCTCGTAGGATCGGCCGGTTTTTTCCTTGTCTTCAGGATGAATGGCGTCGCGCCAGGCATTGATGTTTTCGTAAAAGCTGGCGCAGCTTTCGTTCCAGATTTCCTCGTAGGCAGGGCTGACGTAAAGCACGCGTTGCTCGCTCACATCAATCAGAAAGAAGACGTCGCGAATGTTTTCCGCCAGCTGGCGAAAGCGTTCCTCGCTCTCGCGCAATGCCGCCCGGGCATGTTGCAGCACCACCCGCTTCATAGCCTCCTGCAACGCCCGCTTGACTACGGGCACCAGCCGGTTCATGTGTTCCTTGAGAACATAGTCGGTCGCGCCTCTTTTCAAGGCATCGACCGCACGATCCTCACCGATGGTTCCCGACACGAAGATGAAGGGAATATCCATCGACTTCTCTTTCAGGATGGAAAGTGCCGTGAGCCCATCAAAAGCGCCGGGCAAACTGAAGTCGCAGAGAATCAGGTCGGGCGCAAAGTCATGCAGGGCCTGCTCATATGCCTCGCGCGACCATACCCGTTCCTTGATAAATTTCAGTCCTGCACGATCGAGTTCGCGCCAGCACAACTCGGCATCGAGTTCCGAGTCTTCCACGTTCAGGATACGCAATGCTTTTCCGTTCATTTCTGTCCTCCGCGAAGCCGAATGTCCACCGGCACACCTCATTCGATTCGGGTCACCACATGCGGAATCACGTTACAGGTGGCTGGTTGATTGCCAGCCAGTAATAGCCCGCCTGCCTGGCAAGGTTGGTCATGGCGGTGAAATCGACCGGCTTGACGACGTAGCTGTTGACACCGAGATCGTAGCTTTCAGCGATATCGCGCTCCTCCTGAGAAGAGGTCATGATGACCACTGGAATCTTCCGTGTGCGGGGATCGACCTTGATGATCCTCAGCACCTCGATGCCGCTTACGCGCGGCATTTTCAAATCCAGCAGAACCAGTTGCGGCATGTTTCCAGCGCGCCCGGCATAGCCGCCCTCGTGGAACAGGTAATCCAGCGCCTGCTGCCCATCCTTCACCCAATCAACCGTGTTGGCGAGCTTGCCATCCTTGAGCGCGCGGATGGTGAGTTCCGCATCCAGGGGACTGTCTTCGACCAAAAGAATGTTCACCTGTTCAAACGTGTCCATCGCTGTGCTCCTTCGGCAGGGTGAAATAAAACGTCGCGCCGGCGTCAAGCTTGCTTTCGGCCCATACGCGTCCGCCATGACGGGCGACGATACGCTGCACTAAGGCCAGGCCGACGCCCGTTCCCGGAAATTCGCTAGTATCGTGCAGTCGCTGGAAGACCTCGAACAGTTTCGACTGGTAACGGGGGTCGAATCCCGCGCCGTTGTCCCGCACGAAATAGATGTATTCCTTGTCGTCGCTGATCGCATTCACCTCGATTTTCGGCGTCTCGCGATTCGAACTGAACTTGAGCGCGTTGGACAGCAAATTGGCCCAGACCTGCCCAATTAAGATGCGATCGCCTTTGCCTGGTGGCAGGGAACCAAGATGGAAATCAACCGATGCGCCGTGTTGCTGGATCAGATCTTCAAAGGTGCTTCGGGCCAGCGCCGTCATATCCAGCTCGGTGACCTGCATGACTTTCCGGCCCAGACGGGAAAACGCGAGCAGGTCGTCGATAAGCGCGCCCATGCGTCCGGTCTCGCTGAGAATGACACCCAGCTTCCGCTGAGCCTCCTGGTCGAGCTGCTTGCCGTGGTCCTCGATCAGCATGGTCGAGAAGCCGGTAATGGCGCGCAGGGGGGCACGCAGATCGTGCGACACCGAATAGCTGAATGCCTCAAGCTCCTTGTTGGCACTTTCCAGTTGCGCGGTGCGATCTGATACGCGCTGTTCGAGCTCGAGGTTCAGGGTGCGGATTT
>Ga0156726_1129_pt9 | contig 10737 bp, 10 predicted proteins | sample RifOxyD1_FD_112055 | JGI IMG/M metagenome (GOLD analysis project Ga0156726, IMG submission 112055) | Hydrogenophilales bacterium RIFOXYD1_FULL_62_11
TCAAACAGGGTAAACACCTGATTTCTGTCGTCTGTTTCACGATAAGACAGCAGTTTCAGCTGGCGCAGATCACCACCATTCGCATCGATGACTGCATGCAATACATCCGTTTCCACCACCGCACGCTGTCCCTTTGCGACCCCGGCCTGCGCAGGAGCAGGCGCGGATGCATTCAACCCCTGGCTTGGCGTGGGCACCGCTTGACCCGCAGGTGAACTCACCGCACTCGGGGGAAGAGGTGGCGGTGCGTTCTTGTCCTGCCAGGCTTCCCACAACAACAACAGCGAAAAGGAAAAGACGATAAATAGAATCAGTCGCTGATTATCCATGGGGTGGCATGTGGTTTAAGTAGGAAGGGGGTCAGGCGCACTATCGCCTGCTTGAGCGTTTGGCCATTTTGCCACGGCTCGATGACCGGCACGTTTAAAGGTGCGCGACAAATCACGTGCTTCATCACCGGGAACCGGTTTGGCTATCAGGCGAACGACAAAGTCACAGGCGGGTAATTCCGGCAGGACCTGCCGGAAACTTTCGCGTACACAACGCTTGACACGGTTGCGGTCAACCGCGCGCGCAAGCAGGCGCTTGGCGACTATCATGCCCAAACGAGGGTGGCCCACCTGGTTGGGGCGCACCATGACCATTACAAAATCGGTTCGCGCGCGCTGATTTTCGGCAAAAACCCGATCAAAGTCGGCTTTATTGACCAGCCGCGCGTCGTGGAAGCGAACGCTTCCAGCCTTGTCAGGATGCGAGTCGATTAGACAGCCAGACGTGAGCGGCCTTTGGCGCGACGTGCATTGATCACCGCACGGCCGGATTTGGTTTTCATGCGGGCACGAAAGCCGTGAGTACGCTTGCGACGAACGGTGGAGGGTTGATAAGTACGTTTCATGTCTTGTCCTTTCTAAGGTAGCGCTGGCCTCGCCCTGTTTGACTAGAGCGATCCAAACACAAAAAAATGTGTTGAAAAACCGCGCATTAGACCTGCCTTTCCTCAGGCATGTCAAGTTCACGTGATTCCAGCCATGCTGTCCGGCCTGTGGATAACCTCGTCGAAGGAGAGTAAGATTCGGCCTCGAATCCTATGCCGCTATCCGCTCCCCGCCTCTCTACTATGGATTCCTTCTGGGACCTTTGCCAAGAGCGCTTTCGCGCCAATCTCACCCAGCAGCAATTCAGCACATGGATCAAACCCCTGGTGTTCGATGACTCGAACGGCGAGGTGCGTATTCTTGCGCCCAATCATTTTGTGATGGATTGGGTGCGCGAAAAATTCTCCGAGGATATCAATGAGTGGGCACAGGAGTTTTATCCGGAACCCGTTTCCATTATTTATGCTCTCGGGAAAAAACCCGCAGCGAGTCGTCCCCCTTCATCATCCACCCAGGTTGAGCCCCGTCTGGCCCAACCTGAGCGGCCCGTTGCGCCCGTTCAATCGGGCATGCGCATCAATCCGGCGTTCAACTTTGATAATTTCGTTTCAGGCCGTGCCAACCAGCTGGCGCGCGCGGCAGCTCTGCAAATTTCCAACAATCCCGGGGTTGCCTACAATCCCCTGTTTGTTTACGGCGGCGTTGGACTGGGTAAAACCCACTTATTGCAGGCTATCGGCAACACCGTTCGCGAGGCCAATCCCGACGCACGCATCAGCTATATCCACGCCAATGATTACGTGGACGATGTGGTTAAAGCCTATCTCAACAAGCAGTTTGATGATCTGAAGCGGCGCTATATGTCGCTCGATTTGCTGTTAATCGACGACATTCAGTTTCTGGCCAAAAAAGACCGCACCCAGGAAGAGTTTTTCTATGTTTTTAATTCCCTGATCGAAAACAAGAAGCAGATTGTCATCACCTGCGACACCTTCCCCAAGGAAATAAACGGCCTGGATGACCGGCTGAAATCGCGCTTTGCCTGGGGATTAACCGTTGCCGTCGAACCGCCAGAACTTGAAATGCGTGTCGCCATTCTGCTGGCCAAGGCGCAATCCGAAAATACCAAACTCGATGAAACCGTTGCTTTCTTCATCGCCAAGCAGGTGCGCTCCAATGTGCGTGAACTGGAAGGCGCGCTCAAACGCGTGATTGCCTTCTCCCGTTTCCACGAAAAACCCATCACGCTGGAACTGGTCAAGGAAGCCTTGCGCGATCTCATCGCCTCGACTTCCCGCATTGTTTCCATCGAAAACATCCAGAAAACCGTTGCTGACTTTTATAAAATCAAAGTCGCCGACATGTTTTCAAAAAAACGCACCCGAAATCTGGCCCGTCCACGGCAAATAGCAATGGCCCTGTCAAAGGAACTGACCAACCAAAGCCTGCCTGAAATTGGTGAATCGTTTGGCGGACGCGACCACACAACCGTGATTCATGCATGCCGAAAAGTAGCTGAATTACGTGAGACAGAAGTGGATATCGGACGTGATTATTTAACCTTGTTACAGATCCTGACAGGCTGAGGATGAAATGTGGATAAAACCGCTTCGATGCATAAAGCATAAAAACTACCCACACTCAGACAGCGCTGCCAAGGTTTTACCCACACCGAAAATCATACTGCAACAGATTGTTTTAATTAAGTAATAAAGCTTATCCACAGATTTAGGCTGCCTTTATTATTGTTCTCAGGAATATATAAATGCTATTAATACAAAGCGAACGTAACGCACTGCTCGCTGCACTGACGTCAGTCGTCGGGGTTGTCGAGCGTCGGCACACCCTGCCCATCCTGTCCAACCTGCTGTTGGAAAAGAAGGCGGACAAACTCACCTTGCTGGCAACCGATCTCGAATTGCAGATCAGCACCCAGCTGGATGCGCAAACAGGCGAAGACTTTGCGATCACCATCGCAGCCCGCAAGCTGTTTGATATCGTTCGCGCGCTTCCGGATGCCGCAAAGGTCAAACTGGACACCAAGGACAGCCAGGTGGTGGTGAGTGCAGGCAAATCGCGCTTTACCCTGCAAACCTTGCCGGCTGCGGATTTCCCACGCGTTGAAACCGGATCGGGTTTGGGCGAAGCCATTCATTTGCCACAAAAGAAACTCAAGCGCCTGTTGCAGCTGGTGCAGTTCGCCATGGCAAGCCAGGACATCCGGTATTACCTCAACGGCATGTTGCTTGTACTCGAAGGCAAGCAACTACGTGTCGTAGCAACCGACGGCCATCGGTTGAGCTACGCCGAAACCGAGCTGGAGATGGATGCCGGCACGCGAGAAGTCATCATTCCGCGTAAAACCGTGGTTGAACTTTCCAAGCTTCTGGCCGATGTGGATGATTCGGTCGAGCTCCGGATTGGCGCCAATCAAGTCACCATTACGCTGCCAGGTACCGAGCTGGTCACCAAGGTGGTGGATGGCAAGTTTCCCGACTATCAACGCGTCATTCCGCTCAACCAGCCACGCCATCTCAAGGCCAATCGTCAGACCGTGATTCAGGCCTTGCAGCGTGCAGCCATTCTGTCGAATGAAAAGTTTCGTGGCGTGCGTCTGGTCATGAGCGAAAACACCCTGGGCATTGTGTGCAACAACAATGAGCAGGAAGAAGCCGCCGATGAGATCGAAGTCAGTTTCAACGGCGAACCGCTGGACATGGGATTCAACGTGACCTACCTGCTGGATGGGTTGGGTGCAGTCAACAGCGAAGAAATCACCTTGTCGTTGGGCGATGCCAACAGCAGCATGTTGTTGACCAGCGAAGGCGAACCCGGTTTCAAATATGTCGTGATGCCCATGCGCATCTAAGCCAGGTCATTCCACCCTTCTCTGTACCAATCAACAGGAATACCCCAAACGGGTTTGAAAAGATGAGCGACAAGCCAGATAACGCGAACGCTAAAGATCAAAACGGCGGTTACGACGAAGACAGCATCCAGCAGCTGGAAGGCCTGGAAGCCGTGCGTAAACGGCCGGGCATGTACATCGGCGACACGTCCGATGGCAGCGGTTTGCATCACATGGTGTTCGAGGTGCTGGATAACGCGATCGACGAATCGCTGGCGGGTTGGTGCAATGACATCAAGGTCATCATCCATCCGGATAACTCGATTTCGATTTCGGACAACGGCCGTGGCATTCCGGTCGGCGTCAAAATGGACGACAAGCACGAGCCCAAGCGCAGTGCAGCAGAGATCGTGATGACCGTATTGCATGCCGGCGGCAAGTTCAACCAGAACAGCTACAAGGTGTCGGGTGGCTTGCACGGTGTGGGCGTGTCGTGCGTCAACGGCTTGTCTAAATGGTTGAAACTGGTCGTTCGTCGTGACGGAAAAAAATACGCCATGACATTCAACCAGGGCAAGGTGGTCGACCGCCTGATTGAAGTTCAGAACGGCGTTGAAGTGTCGCCAATGCAGGTCGTGGGCGAAACGCAAAACCGGGGAACCGAAGTTCACTTTTTGGCTGACGAAGAAATTTTCGGCGTGGGCAAAATCGAATTCCACTTCGACATCCTTGCCAAGCGGATTCGTGAGCTGTCCTTTCTCAACAATGGCGTAAAGATCGAACTGATCGATCACCGTGACGGCAAAACTGAAAACTTCGCCCATTCGGGCGGTGTAATGGGTTTCGTCAATTACATGAACCGGGTCAAGTCGGTCTTGCACCCGAAGATTTTTCATGCGGTGGGCGAAAAAGACGGCATGACGATCGAAGTCGCCATGCAGTGGAACGACAGCTACTCGGAAACCGTGCAGTGTTTCACCAACAATATTCCGCAACGCGACGGCGGCACCCATCTCACCGGGATGCGCATGGCGATGACCCGGGTATTGAACAAATACATCGAGGAAAACGAGTTCGCTAAAAAAGCCAAGGTGGAAACCACCGGCGACGACATGCGCGAAGGCCTGACCTGTGTGCTGTCGGTCAAAGTGCCCGAGCCCAAGTTCTCTTCGCAAACCAAGGACAAGCTGGTTTCGAGCGAAGTGCAGCCGGTCGTGCAGGAGGTCGTGGGGCAGAAACTCGCTGAATTTCTGCTTGAAAACCCGGCCGATGCCAAAGTGTTGTGTGGCAAGATCATTGATGCCGCACGCGCCCGAGAAGCCGCACGCAAGGCACGTGAAATCACGCGCCGCAAGGGCATCATGGATGGCCTGGGGCTACCCGGCAAGCTGGCTGACTGCCAGGAAAAAGATCCTGCTTTATGCGAAATCTACCTGGTCGAGGGCGACTCGGCAGGCGGCTCGGCCAAACAGGGACGCGACCGCAAGTTCCAGGCAATCCTGCCGCTCAAGGGCAAAATCCTCAACGTCGAGCGCGCGCGTTTCGACAAGGTCATCAGCAGCCAGGAAATCGCCACGCTGATCACCGCACTCGGCACCAGCATCGGCAAGGACGATTACAACCCGGACAAGCTGCGTTATCACCGCATCATCATCATGACCGACGCGGACGTGGACGGTGCGCACATCCGCACCCTGCTGCTGACGTTCTTCTACCGCCAGATGCCCGAGTTGGTTGAACGCGGTCACATCTACATTGCCCAACCGCCGTTGTACAAGGTCAAGCATGGCCGTTCCGAGCGCTACCTGAAGGACGAACATGCCATGAAGGAACATCTGATGAGCGAGGCCATGAAAGAGGCCGAGCTAGTCCCGATGGAAGGTGCGATGCCGATCGCGGGCGATGCACTCGAATCGCTGGCGCGTGAATACTTTCTGGCCGAAGCCGTATGTGATCGACTGGCGCGCATGCTGCCCAGCGATGTGCTGCAGACACTGATGCGTATTCCGCGTCTGGATTTGAGCGACAGTAGCGCCGCGATGCAAAGCGAAGCCACGCTTGGTGCAGCACTGGATGCGCAGAAATTTGAAATTGCCGCCGAATACATCAGCGAGACCGACAGCCATCGTTTGCGCATCACGCGTCATGCGCATGGCAACACGCACGTCAATTTCCTCGAGGCTGATCTGCTTGAATCGGGCGATTACAATCAACTGGTCAAAGTCGGTGATTTGTTGCGCGATTTGATTGGTTTGGGCGCACGCGCCAAGCGCGGCGAAAAGGAATCACCCATACAAAGCTTCCGCGAGGCAATGGACTGGTTGCTGGCAGATGTCAAACGCGGCATGAGCATTCAGCGCTACAAGGGCCTGGGCGAAATGAATCCCGGGCAATTGTGGGAAACCACCATGGATCCAAAAGTTCGCCGTCTGATGAAAGTGCAGATTGATGATGCGATTTCGGCGGACCAGATCTTCACTACCTTGATGGGCGATGAAGTCGAGCCGCGCAGGAATTTCATCGAAACCAATGCGTTGGGCGTGCGGAACCTGGATGTATGAGTTTGTAGGATCCCATTGAAATCCAGATTTTTCCCAAATCTTTAGATTTCATGGGAATTGATAGAAAGGCCAGCCAGAACGGTTGGCCTTTTTTTTTGTGGCGAATCCTGGTTTCGCCGATACCGGCATGGGCGCGATCCCGGACGGTCGGCGGACTGTTCTACGCGTTCGGGATGTTCTGGGGATTTAACGGATAGGGAGAGGCCTCTCAAGCATTCGTTCTCTCAGCAACCTCGAACGCGCTTCAACCCGTCATCCACCTCAATGCCCAGATAAACAGCTTGTATGCCCTTGAGAACCGCTGCGCCAGCCTCAGCGAAGCGGGTGCCACTGGAACGGCTTAATGCGGTGGTCGCCGGGAGCTGGGCAGCGAAACGTGGGTCAGCCTGATCTCTTTCAGCCCTCTATTGCACGGGTGCCTCAATCGGCTTGTCCCTATAAGGATAATTTTTCAGGCGCGTGTCGCTGCGCTCGTGTGGCTTGGCGAGGGTCTTGGCTGGGTCAATCCAGTCTTCCCATTTGAAGTTCTCGATCACCTTGGCCTGATAGCTTTCTTCTAGCGGGTGTTCGAGGATGTCGTTGATATGCGCCCACTGCTGATAGCGCATGAGATCGACCTGGTAAGGCGTCGGTTTGCCCCCGGCTTTTTTCACCACAGCCTTGAGCGCTTCCACGTCCTTCATCGTCACCTTGGGCTGCCAGGTTACCTTGCCGGGCAGCATGACCGGCTCGCCAGGGATGTTGTTGATCCCTTCCTTCCACGTCGCCAGCACGGCGACCTTCGTGTCTTCCCGATAGAGAACGATGGCATGGCTGTAGCGCTTGTCCTTGAAGAATCCCAAGTTGCCGTATTGCAGCCGCGCACCAGTCAGGAAAGCCACCGCATCCGACCAGCAGGGCGATTCGCCGCTGATACCCCAGAGTACGCTGCGGTCGATGATGCCGTCTGGAAACAGAATCTTGAATGCCACCCATGTGGAGTTAGCTGCGGTTGTCGTCCCCTCGCAGTCGTGACCGTGAAAACGCACCAGATCTTTCAGCGTGACCGGATAGGTATAGGGGTAGTAACGCCCTGTGTGCCTTGAGTGGCCAGCATCTCGAATACCGGCGCATAAGGCTTGGCAACCATGGATGCATACCAGGTCGGGTCGCGATCCGGTGCTTCCACGCCCGTTTCAATGAAGATCGATTCGCCTTCCTTGTAGGTAGGCTCTGCGGCGGCGACACTGGTAGCAAAAAGAAAAAACAGGCCGCTGGGCAACAAGATGCCCCGGAAAACTTTGCGCATGAGGTTTTTCATTCCCCCTCCTTAGTCATGAGTATCGGAATCCGATAGCCCTGCATATCACGCCCAATTGGCAATCTGCGAGCATTCTTGCCCTTTTCCCTGTATAGCAGACCGGTGTAGCTCAGCTTGAGCATCTGATAAGGCTGGAACACTGGACGGACTTAGTGATTGCGCCGCCTTTGGGAAGAGTGGATATAACTCTTTGTCAGGGTACTGTCGCCGCGTATTCCAGTAGCCACTTTTCCAAAATCAGGCGGTATCCTGCCGCTCACGCACCAGAGCTGTAAATGAAGCAATATCCATCAGCCACGCCTGTTGCTCTGGCGTGTAAGTCGCGTGCAGTCCACGCGGCAAAACAAGTTGCAGATTTTTCGCCTGCATTTCGTCCGTCTGATGTCGGCTGATTGAAGTTTCGAGCGTTAGCAGGTGTTTGTGGTCGATACGATCAGCCTCTGCAAGCACCTGTCGCCAACGGTCTTTGCAAGTGGACTTCACGCCAAGCATGGTCAGGTGCAACGCGTCAAATGCCGGGTCGTGGTATGCCGTAACACTGGGGAAAATGAAATCCGGTTTGGCCTTGTTTTCCGTTACGGCAGTGCGTTTATATTGGATGCCGCATTCAGTAAACAGCAGTTCGAGATGGTTTTCGAGGGCAAGTCCAACCCGGCTCTTGCGCCGGTTTTGTACGGATAGCGAAAATGACAAAAAACCATCCACATCCACACCCGCATCCACGTCACCTCCAAAGCCCGTAGAAAGGCGGTCGGCGATCAGGTGTCGTTCCAGTGTGCGAAACAGGACTTCTTCCTGCTCCATCCACGCCATCAACACCAAGTCTTGATCTTCCGCCGGATTAAGGTCTTTCAGAGTGGAGCGGGCATAGGCGGAAAACTCACGTGTTGTCGGGAACTTCCCTTTGAATTTCTCCAGCATAGTTTCAAGGTAGATTTCAGCCGATATCTCCACCACAACGCCAATGTTTTCAAGGATGAACCGTGAAGCAAACGCAATACGATCTTGCTCCGTTTCTAGTTCGGATTTGACTGAAAAGCCGGGGTGAGCCAAGTCGGTGAAGCCAAACAACCATTCAATCTGCGCTGAAATGCTAGAACCATTTTCAGCGATAACAACCAACAGACCGCCGTCGTGGCGCTTGGCGATCACGAGCAAATCGCCTTAGGCAGCACTCAGAGAAACAGTAGTGGTTGGAAAATAAAAACGGTATTCGGCTGACCTGTGCGGCTGGTCTTTTCGGCTGTCATAGAGCGTCAGAAAGGCATCTTCTACAACAGGTTCTGCATCATTATCGGACAGGTAAAGGAAGCGGGTGGGTATACGCGTGGGTTCGATTGGTTTACCCATGAACGTCAACATGCTTTTTGTGGCCTGGTATTCGTGCTGATTAGAGCGAGTTCTATCCGCTTCAACAGCACTGAGGCGTTTGGCCGCCACCCCTTCAAAATATTCCGACAGGTACCCGCTTTTCACCCACGCTCCTCCATAAACGGCACGTCGCTGTGTAACCAGTTGGCCAGTCGTCGTGTGACTTCACCTAAATCTTTACCTGCGCCACGGATGGCGCACTCCCAGACAATACCTACACGCCAGCCTGCGGCAATAAGTGCTGTTCGAGTCCGGTAGTCGTTATCCTGGTTGCGCCCAATTTTTTCGCGCCAAAAATCTGGGCGCGTGCCCGGCCACTTGAACAGATGGCAGTCGTGTCCGTGCCAGAAACAGCCGTGAACGAAAACAACTGCGCGATAACGCGGAAACACCATATCGGGTTTGCCGGGAAGATTGCGGACATGCAGACGGAATCGAAAACCCTGGCGATGCAACAAACTGCGTATCAAGATTTCTGGTTTGGTGTTGCGGCTCCGAATGCCGGCCATCATCCGGCTGCGGGTTGCCGGATCAACAACGTCAGCCATCAATCATCCAGATGTTCCCCAAAGGCAGTCATGAAAACTGGGTAAGCAGCCTCAATCACCCTATCGTGCCCCAGCCTTTCTTCCATTTCGCTCAACAAGAAACGCAATTCCTGTACTTCACTGTCTGTGAAAGTTTGTTGGCCGTTTGAGATAGTAATAATGTCTGCGGGGTCATCTTCCGGATGAAACAGTAATTTGCCGCATTGCATTTCAGAGAACCACAACAAGGCACCATCGAAAGTGGTGTCGCGCAGTTTCGGGATGCGGGATTGTGCGTGCATGGTTTTCTCCTCAAGCAGTGGCGTAACGAAGGGGCAGCTCCGGTTCCAGGATATCAGCTTCCAGATAGGGCTGCATCAACCTTGCAACGTGAGCCATGACATCAACAACGACAGAGTTTCCAAATTGTTTGTAAGCCCGTGTATCTGACACCGGGATCCTGAACGTATCTGGAAAGCCCATCAGCCTTGCACACTCTCTCGGTGTGAGCCGACGTGGGTTTTTGCGCTTGCCCTGATCGATCAGTATCTCCGAGCCGTCCTTGTAATAGCGGGCTGACAGGGTTCGGGCGACGTTGTCTGGCGTAACCAAACCGAAGCCGAAGCCGTTGCCTTTCAGCCGGTGTTTCTCAGCGTAGTTTTGCAGGTAGCGCCAGAGGTTGTCAGTGAGGGTGTATTTGTCCTGCACCTTTTTATGGGCGTGGTCGAAGAAGCGGTCTTCGTCCCACGGCAGTTGCGGCTCAGAGCCGTCGGTGCGGTGGAGTATTTCCTTCAGCGTGTGCCGTCCCTTGGGCGGCATGGGCAGTGCGTCAAAGTCGAACGCGACGGGTTCGCGAAAGCCGACGATGAGGATGCGTTCGCGGTGCTGGGGAACAAAGTGTGCGCCGTCGATAACGCGGGTGTGAATGTGATAACCGAGTTCTTCGCTGAGGGTGCGCTTGATGACGGCGAAAGTGCGGCCTTTGTCATGCGAGGTCAGGTTCTTGACGTTTTCCAGCAAAAAGGCGCGTGGGCGCTTTTCGGCGATGACGCGAGCGACATCAAAAAATAGGGTGCCCTGCGTTTCGCACGCAAAGCCGTGGGCTTTCCCCAGTGCGTTCTTTTTCGACACACCGGCGATGGAAAAGGGCTGGCAAGGGAATCCGGCCAGCAGCACATCGTGGTCGGGGATGTCGGCGGCCTGAACCTGTGTGATGTCGCCGTTGATGGCGTGGCCATCGCGGAAGTTTTCGGCA
>Ga0156726_1085_pt1 | contig 10497 bp, 10 predicted proteins | sample RifOxyD1_FD_112055 | JGI IMG/M metagenome (GOLD analysis project Ga0156726, IMG submission 112055) | Hydrogenophilales bacterium RIFOXYD1_FULL_62_11
ATCACCGCGGCCTCGGAAGAGCAGGCGAGCGGCGTGGGCCAGGTGAACGCCGCGATGAACCAGTTGAACCAGGCCACGCAGCAGAATGCCAGCGCCTCGGAAGAACTCGCTGCCACCGCGGAAGAGATGAGCGGCCAGGCCGAACAGCTGCAGCAGCTGATGGGATTCTTCAGCCTGCAGGTTCACGAAGAGCAGAAAACGGCGCCCCGGGAAATGGCTGTCCCAGGCAAGCTGGCATGGGCCTGAGCGGAGCAATTCAAAACGCATTGGCATGCGCTTCCCCGGCTTTGCCGGGGAGCGTCGAAATATCGGTAAGGAGTCGTCCTGTGGGGCACAAAAATAATGGAACGGCCCTTCGCTCTGCGGACCTTCACGCCATCGTTCGCATTGGCGAAGGCATCCGTGGCGTGGTGGACACCGCACGCGAAGTGAATCTGGCCGCGTTGAACGCCATGTTGTCCTCCCGCCGTGGCGGCGACAACGCGGTGGGGTTTCGGGTGGCCTCGGCGGAGTTGCGGGGAATTTCCACCCGTCTCATGGAAGCCATGCAGGGCCTGACCTTGCTGGTGTCCAGCATGGTCAACGAGGTCGCCCAGCGCCAGCGCAAGCAGCGCAACCAGGACTATTTCCGGCGGGTCCAGGGCAGCCAGGATCGCGTTGGCGGCCTATTGTCCGAAATCTTCGGCACACAGGAAGAAGAGGTGGATCGGTTGAGCATGCTGCTGGGACAAAGCCGGCGCGACCTGCACATGAAGGCAAGCCGCGCGTTGCGCCTGTGTGACCAGGGACTGATCCTGTCCCGCAGCGCACTGATCGAGGCCGCCTACGGCGGTGAATCGGCACCTGCCCTGAAGCAGGTGGCAGAACAACTGGCCCAGTCCATCCATTCCGTGGCGGAAACGCTGGGTGGTGTGCGGGCCGAACTTGAGGAAGCAAGAACATGAAAAAGCTGGAAACCCTGTTTTCGGAAGGGACGCATCAATGGCAGGTGATCGCGCGTGACCCGGAGCGCGCCAGCGCGCTGATCGACACCAATGAATACCTGATCGCCCACGGCAACGAAGCCATGCTCACCGACCCCGGCGGCCTGGAGATCTTTCCGGTGGTGTTCTCCGCTCTGGCGGCCGGATTCGACCCGCGTCGGGTGAAATGGATCTTCGCGTCGCACCAGGATCCGGACGTGATCAGCAGCCTGAGCCTGTGGCTGGAGTTCAATCCGGCGCTGCGCTGCTATGCCAGCCGCATCTGGGGCAGCTTCCTGCCTCATTACGGCGGCGACGAAACCACCTTCATCGGCCTGCCCGATGAAGGTGGAAAACTTCCGCTGGGAGGCATCGAACTGGATGTGGTGCCGGCCCATTACCTGCACTCGTCCGGCAATTTCCACCTCTACGATGCCAAGGCCCGGATCCTGTTCAGCGGCGACGTGGGCGCGGCCTTGCCGCCCCCGGAGGAAGACGAGCTGTTCGTGACGGATTTCGATCGCCACATCCGCCATGCGGAGGGATTTCACCGCCGCTTCATGGGCTCTAAAGAAGCCGTGCTGGACTGGTGCGAACGGGCCGCCGTCATGGACATCGACATGCTCTGTCCGCAGCACGGCTCGATTTATCAGGGGGCCGACGTGATGCGCTTCATCAACTGGTTTGCGGAACTCGAAGTGGGGTCCGGCCTGCTGGCCACCCGGCCCGAGATGAAAAAGGCTGCGTGAGGTCACCATGCTCAATGTCAGCCTCAAGGACAGCGAATTCTCCAGCTTCCAGCAAATGATTTTCAGGATCGCCGGCATCAGCATGACCCCGGCCAAGAAAGCATTGGTGGCGGGTCGCCTGGCCAAGCGCCTGAAGCATCATGGCCTGGACAGCTATGAGGATTATTTTCAACTGCTCTCCCGGCAGCAGGACGAGATGCAGGTGGCGGTGGATCTGCTCACCACCAACGAGACCTATTTCTTTCGCGAGCCGAAGCATTTCGATTTCCTGCGCGACCGGGTCCTGCCCGGGCATCCGGCCGGGCGGCCGTTCCGGGTCTGGAGCGCGGCCTGTTCCAGCGGCGAGGAACCCTACACCCTGGCCATGCTGCTGGCGGACCGACTGGGCGACGCACCCTGGGAAGTGTTCGGTTCCGACATCAGCACCCAGGTGCTGGACAAGGCGAGAAGAGGGCTTTATCCGATGGAGCGCGCGCGCGGCATTCCGCCGGCGTTGCTGCGCACCCATTGCCTGAAAGGCATGGGCAGCCAGGACGGCCAGTTGCTGATCGACCCGGCCCTGCGCCGGCGCGTGCAACTGGCCCAGATCAATCTCAACGAACCCTTGCCGGAGGTGGGCGAGTTCGATGTGATCTTCCTGCGCAACGTGATGATCTATTTCCAGTCCGAAACCAAGCGTCAGGTGGTGGCGCGCCTGCTGGCCAAACTCAGGCCGGGGGGGATTTTCATCGTGGGGCATTCGGAAAGCCTGAACGGGCTGGCGCAAGGGCTGGAAACCCTTGCGCCTTCGATCTACCGCAAGCCGTGAAAAAACCGCAGAGCGTCATCGAGATTTTCCTGCAGCCCGGAGAGCTGTGGTTCGGGGATGAGCAGACGCGCATCCGCACCATCCTGGGCTCCTGCGTGGCGGTCACGCTCTGGCATCCCGGGCGCCGGATCGGCGGCATGTGCCATTACATGTTGCCGAGCCGTGGCGGGCCGCGCGGTGCGAAGCCGCTCGATGGACGCTATGGCGACGAGGCGCTGGAGATGCTGTTGAAGGAAATGCGTGCCAAGCAGGGACAGCCGGTCGAGTTCGAGGCCAAGCTGTTCGGCGGCGGCTACATGTTCAACCGTCATGGCTGCCACGGAAAGGATTGCGCCGGCCAGATTCAGGACCGCAATATTTCCGCCAGCCTCGAACTGATGACGCGCCATGGCTTCAAGGTCAAGGCCCAGCATCTCGGCGGGCACGGCCACCGTCAGGTCATTTTCGACATCTGGAGCGGGCATGTGTGGATGAAGCACACGCCCCTGCCGGCTGCCGAAAGCGTCCAGGCAGGGAACGACAGGCGCACCCACTCCTCGATCGGACTTTCAAAATGAAGCCCATACGCGTCATGCTCGTGGACGATTCCGCCACCGTGCGCCAGGTACTCACTGGCATCCTTTCCGCCGCACCCGACATCCAGGTGATAGGGGCTGCCGCGGATCCCCTGTTTGCACTCGACAAGATGAATCGGGATTGGCCCGACGTGGTGGTGCTGGATGTGGAGATGCCGCGCATGGACGGCATCACCTTCCTGAAGAAGATCATGGCCGAGCGTCCCACGCCGGTGATCATCTGCTCGACCCTGACCGAGAAAGGCACGACCACCGCCATGCAGGCCCTGTCCTCCGGCGCGGTGAGCATCGTCACCAAGCCGCGCATCGGGCTGAAGCAGTTCCTGACGGAATCGGGCCATGAAATCGTCTCGGCGGTGCGGGCAGCCGCCCAGGCCAAGGTTCGACATCTGGTGCCGGTGGCCATCCCGCCGCCCCGGTACGGACTGGATGCGATTCCGGCCAGCCCGGCCCTGGCCATGGCCGAAACGACCGACAAGGTGGTGGCGATCGGTGCTTCCACCGGCGGCACCCAGGCCCTGGAAATCGTTCTGACGGCACTGCCGCGTGTTTGTCCCGGCATTGTCATCGTCCAGCATATGCCGGAGAAATTCACCGCCGCCTTCGCCGCGCGTCTCGACAGCATTTGCGCCATCGAAGTGCGCGAGGCGAAGCACGGCGACCGGGTACGGCCTGGCCTGGCACTGATCGCGCCGGGCGGACGCCATATGCAGCTCAGGCGTAGCGGCGCGCAGTATCACGTGGACGTGATCGACGGCCCGCCGGTAAACCGGCACCGCCCCTCTGTCGACGTGCTGTTCCGATCCACCGCCCGTTGCGCAGGCGGCAACGCGCTGGGGATCATCATGACCGGCATGGGGGACGACGGCGCTCGCGGCCTGAAGGAGATGCGGGACACCGGCGCGGTCACCCTCGCTCAGGACGAGGCGAGCTGCGTGGTTTACGGCATGCCGAAGGAGGCGGTCAGACTGGGCGGCGTGGGGCGCAGTCTGCCCCTCGCCTCCCTCCCCTGGGAAATTGCCAGGTACGGCGGCGGCGAATGAGGGAAACGGGGAATCGCTCGGCGTGCTGCGCTTAGCTACCTTTATCGAAAGGGGTGGCTGACGCCGTTCTAGGTGGCGATGGAAAACGGCGTGGTCCTTGCTGCACCTGATGACCCTGGGTCTGCTCTACTGGCGCCGGGCGGAATGCTGCGCTGCCTGAATGCGTTTTTCTTCGCCGTGTGGGGTTACACAGCTAGATGCCCACTGCCTGGAAAGGCATTCATCTGAATCCAGCCAAGCCGCCCCCACGCTGCCCAACGCTTGATCCTGTCGCCGGTTCGGACTTCTACAACCCCGCCAGCGTCTTGATGTGCGCCGCCACGCTGCGCCCGAGCGAACTGAGGTCGTAGCCGCCTTCGAGCACCGAAACGATGCGGCCTTCGGCGTGGTGTGCGGCGATATCCATGACTTGTTCGGTGATCCAGACGTAATCCGCTTCGACCAGGCCGAACTGCGCCATGTCGTCTTCGCGGTGGCCGTCGAAGCCGGCGGAGCAGAACAGCATCTGCGGGCGAAAGGTTTCGAGGCGCGGCAGGATGTGCGCGCTGAAGGCTTCGCGGTAGGGCTTGCCGGTGGTGCCTGCGGGCAGCGGCACGTTGACGATGTGCGGGTTGGCGCTGTCCGCACCGCTGTAGGGGTAGAAGGGATGCTGGAAGGTGGAGCACAGCATGACGCGCGGATCGTCCCTGAAGATGGCTTCGGTGCCGTTGCCGTGGTGGACGTCGAAGTCGACGATGGCGACGCGTTCGAGGCCGTGCTGGTCGAGCGCATGCGCAGCGGCGACGGCGACGTTGTTGAAGATGCAGAAACCCATGGCCTGGCTGCGGGTGGCGTGGTGGCCGGGCGGGCGGCAGGCGACGAAGGCGTTGGCCACTTCGCGGCGCATGGCCATGTCCACCGCCATGACTGCGCCGCCGGCGGCATGCCTGGCAGCCTCCAGGGTGTGCGGGTTCATGCTGGTGTCGGGGTCGAGCGCGTGGCGCCCTTCGCTGGGCGAGGCGGCCTCGACAGAGTCGATGTAGGCGGCGTCATGCACGCGCAGCAGCTGGCTGCGCGTAACCGGAAGCGCTTCTTGATGCGCCAGGTAATCGTAGAGTCGGGCAGCGTGCAGCTGGTCATCAATGGCGTTCAGGCGCGCAGGACTTTCCGGATGCCAGCCGCCCATGTCGTGCAGGCGGTAGCTGGGGTGGGTGATGTAGGCGGTTTGCATGACGCGGCGTGGTTGTGAATGGATGAACTATAGCTCGGCAGGATGGCGCTGTAACAGGGGATGGCCTAGCATAGGCTGTCCCCGGTCCGATCGGATCGCCGCTGCAACCTGCCATCAAACGAAGCCATGCCTCAACACTATCTGCATTCCCTGTTCAACGCCCGCTCGGTGGCGGTTTTTGGCGCCAGCGAACGCGAGGGTTCGGTCGCCGGCATCCTGTTCCGCAACCTGCGCCATGCCGGCTACAAGGGCGAGGTCTATCCGGTCAACCCAAAGCACGAGACGGTGTTCGGCGTGCGCTGTTATGCCTCGGCCAGCGAACTGCCGGCGATCCCTGAACTGGCCTTGATCGCCACGCCGGCGCCAACCGTGGCGCAGATCATGGAGGCATGCGGCGAGCGCGGCATCCGTCATGCCATCGTGCTGTCTGCCGGATTTCGCGAGGTGGGCGCGGTGGGCGCGGCGCTGGAAGCAACCGTGAGTGCGGTGGCCAAAAAACACGGCATCCGCTTCATCGGCCCCAATTGCCTGGGGATCCAGCGGCCATCCATCGGGCTCAATGCCACCTTCAGCCAGGGCGCTACGCTGTCCGGCGACCTCGCGCTGGTGTCGCAGTCCGGCGCGATCTGTACCGCGATGCTGGACTGGGCGGAAACCAACGGCATCGGCTTTTCCAGCGTGATTTCAACCGGCGCGTCGGCCGATCTGGATTTTGGCGAGATCCTCGATTACCTCGCTTCCGACATGCAAACCAAGGGCATCCTGCTCTACATCGAGGGCATACGCGACGCACGCCGTTTCATGAGCGCCTTGCGCGCGACGTCGCGCTTCAAGCCCATCGTCATGGTCAAGGTGGGACGCCACGCGACCGGCGCCAAGGCGGTGCAGTCGCACACCGGCGCGCTGGTGGGTTCCGATGCCGTGTTCGACGCGCTGGTGCGGCGCGCCGGCGTGGTGCGGGTCAATACCATCCTGCAGCTGTTCGCGTCGGCGCGCGCGCTGTCGACCCACATCAAGCCCGGCGGCAACCGCCTTGCCATCGTCACCAACGGCGGCGGTCCAGGCGTGATGGCGACCGACCTCGCGGTGGATCTCGGCGTGCGCATGGCCGAGCTGTCGCCGGCGACGATCGAATTGCTCAACGGCGTGTTGCCGGCCAACTGGTCGCAGGCCAATCCGCTCGACATCATCGGCGACGCCACGGCCGAACGGTATCGCGTTGCAGTGGATGCCTGCCTGCAGGACGACAACGTCGACGGCGTGCTGGCGATGCTGACGCCGCAGGCGATGACGCGGCCGACCGAAGTGGCCGAGGCCGTGATTGAGGTGGCGAAAACCTCCAGCAAGCCGGTGCTGACCTGCTGGATGGGCGAGGCGCAGGTGCACGCGGGTCGCCGTCTGTTCAAGCAGGCCGGGATTCCCTACTTCACCACGCCGGAACCGGCGGTCGAGGTGTTTTCCTTTTTGTCGGCGTTCTACGAGAACCAGCGTCAGCTGATGCAGACACCGGGACCGTTGTCGCAGCAGGTCGCGCCGGATGTGGAAGGCGCGCGCCTGATCATCGAGAGCGCGCTGGCGCATGGCCGCCATTTGCTGAACGAGGTGGAGTCGAAGGCGCTGCTGGCGGCGTTCCACATTCCGATCGCGCAGACGTTTATCGCGCGCGATCCGATGGAAGCGATGCTGCTGGCGCAGCAGATGGGTTTTCCGGTGGCGATGAAAATCAACTCGCCGGACATCACCCACAAAACCGACGTCAACGGGGTGCGCCTCGGTTTGTCGAGCGGGCAGGCAGTGCGTGCCGCCTTTGGCGAAATGCTGGCCGACGTCAAGCGGCTGCGTCCCGACGCCACGCTCGACGGCATCGTTCTCGAACCGATGGTGGCGCGGCCGCATGCGCGTGAAGTGCTGCTGGGCATGATTTCGGATCCGGTGCTGGGGCCGGTGATCGTGTTCGGCGCCGGTGGCGTTGATGTCGAGGCCTTGCAGGATCGTGCGGTGACCCTGCCGCCGCTGAATCAGTTTCTGGCGCGCGACCTGATTCAGCGCACCCGCGTTGCCACCTTGCTGGGGCCGTTCCGCAACCGTCCGCCGGTCAATATGGACGCGTTGGAGAGCGTGCTGCTGCGCCTGTCGGAAATGGTCTGCGAGCTGCCCTGGCTGGCCGAACTCGACATCAACCCGCTGCTGGTGGACGAACACGGTGCGCTGGCGCTGGACGCGCGTATCGTCATCGCGCCGCGTGTGCCGACCGCAGACCGCTATGGTCACATGGCGATTCATCCCTATCCGGCGCATCTGGTGACGCGCTGGCAATTGCCCGACGGCAACGATGTCATCATCCGGCCGATCCGTCCGGAAGATGCCGAGCTGACCCAGGGTTTCGTCAAGAGCCTGTCGGCGGAAAGCCGCTATTTCCGCTTCATGGATGCGGTGAGTGAGCTTTCACCGGTCGCGCTGGCGCGCCTGACCCAGATCGACTACACGCGCGAAATGGCGCTGCTGGCGCTGACCGAAATCGATGGCAAGGAAGTCGAGCTCGGCGTGGCGCGTTATGCCATCAATCCGGATGGCGAATCCTGCGAATTCGCCCTGGTGGTCAACGACCAGTGGCAGAAGCAGGGGATCGGCCACAAACTGATGGGCGTATTGATGGGTGTGGCACGCAGCAAGGGTATGCGGACGATGGAGGGCGAAGTGCTGAAAACCAATCAGCCGATGTTGAAGCTGGTGCAGGGGCTTGGCTTCCGCAGCGAAGCGCACCCGGAAGACGACGGCGTGCGCAGGGTTGCCCGCGAGTTGTAACGTCGTCCGGCGCCGGCTTTCATCCCGATGTGTCCGGCGGGTTGGGCGTCGGGTCAGCGCAGCAAATTGGACAGGGGCTCGTTTGCCGCGCTCTGATCCAGCAGATTCATCTGTTTGATCAGGCTGGCCAGATCTTCGTCCAGCCGGGTCAGCGCATCCACCGGCATTTTTTCCAGCGCATCGACCACCAGGCCCGTCAGCGGTAGCGGGGCGCGCGCAACGATATCCCGACCCTGATCTGTCAGGCGCAGGCGTACCACGCGCCGGTCTTCCTCTCCCCGCAAACGCTCCACCAAACCCGCCCTGGCAAGCTTGTCCAGCAGATTGCTCGCCGTCGAAACATGGATTGACAGCGCCTGCCCCAATTGCGTCACGGTGATGTCCGGCGTGGCGGCGATGGTCGCCAGCATCCAGACCTGCGCCCCGCCGATTCCACAGGCGGCTTCGAGTGCGCGCGAGTGTTGCCGCACGGCGCCGATGATGAGGCGGAATTTCTGCAAGGTGTCGAGAACAAGCGGTGAAGTCATGAAATAAGCGGTAGCGGGTGGGTGAAAAGAGGGCGTGGCAGAGGCCGGCCACATCGTAACGGGTGGCACCGGATACGGCTTAATGTTATTCTGCAAAAATGTTTTATCAAATACTATTTTTCAGAACGGGCATTTCACGTCCGTCCCGGCACCTCATCTGTCGTGGAGAAAAGCCATGCGATACAGGCAATACAGCGGATTTCCCGATTTGCTGATGCGGCTCGGTGACGGTCTCGACAGGGCAGCAAGCTGCGCTGGAAAGTGGCTTGCGGGAAGGGACAGGCATGGCTGAACACCATTTTCACCCCCATCCGCACCCCCTTTCGGAAACCCGGCCCACCACCCAGATCCTGCTGTTCGGGGAAGTGCTGATGGACTGCTTTCCGGATCGGGCGGTACAAGGCGGCGCGCCGCTTAACGTTGCGCATCATCTGCACGCACTGGGGGGGGGCGTGGGGCTGGTTCCCGTGCTGGTCACCCGCATCGGCAAGGATGAATATGGCCACCGCCTGATGGCATCCATGCAGGCGGCCGGTTTGCCGATCGACGGCGTACAGCTGGATTGCCTGCATCCCACTGGCGAAGTGCGCATCGAACTGGCGACAGACGGGTCGGGTCATCGGTTCGAGATCCCGCCCGACCAGGCCTGGGATTTCATTCATGCCGACATGGCCCGCCTGGTGGGGCTGTCAAGCCGGCCGGAATGGCTATATTTCGGTACGCTGGCGCAACGTGCCGTGCCGCGCCCGGTTGCCCGGCCGGCCGCGCATCCGGCCTTGCGATCGTTGCTGCAAACCACCCAGGCGAAGGGATTTCTCGACATCAACCTGCGTGATCCCTGGGTGCGCAAGGACGTGCTGCGCTGGTCGCTGGGCAAGGCGGAAGTCGTCAAGATGAACGAGGAGGAGCTGCTTCGCGTCACCCATATGATGGGGCTGGGTGGCGCTTCGCAAGTGGTGGTCGGCAAGCGTCTGCTGCATGCCTTCGGCATCGGGAAATTGCTGGTCACCGAAGGCGGCAACGGCGCCTGGCTGCTGCAGAGCGATGGCACCTATCATCACACCGCAGCGACGGCGCCGCTCGTCGATGGGGTCGACAGCGTGGGTGCCGGTGATGGCTTTGCCGCGGTTTTCCTGCTCGGATTGACCCAGGGCTGGCCAGTCGAACAGGCGCTTGAGCGCGCGCATGGCTTCGCCGGAGAAATCTGCCGCCTGCGCGGGGCGATTCCGGACAGTGACGATTTTTACCAGCCGTTCATCACGGCCTGGCAGCTTGAAAGTGGGGGTGCCGCATGAAACCGTTTTATATCGTGTTGGTGAGTGTGCATGGCCTGATTCGCGGCCGCGACCTGGAACTCGGGCGCGATGCCGATACCGGCGGCCAGACCCTGTATGTGGTGGAACTGGCGCGCGCGCTGGCGGAGTTGCCCGAGGTGGCGCGGGTGGATTTGATGACCCGGCGCGTGGTGGATCCGCAGCTTGATTCCGCTTACGCCGATCCCGTCGAAGTGCTGAGCCCCAAGGCGCGCATCGTGCGCATCGATGCGGGACCCGAGGGCTACCTGCGCAAGGAGGAGTTGTGGGACCACCTGGATTCTTTCGCCGACAATGCGCTGGATTTTCTGCGCACCGAAGGCCTTAGTCCGGACATCGTCCACAGCCACTATGCCGATGCCGGCTATGTCGGCACCCGCCTGGCCAACCTGCTGGGGGTGCCGCAGGTGCATACCGGTCATTCGCTGGGCCGGGTCAAACGTCGCCGCCTGATCGCCTCGGGCGTCAAACGCGACGTGATCGAGACCCGCTATCACATGGCGCG
>Ga0156726_1084_pt3 | contig 10481 bp, 12 predicted proteins | sample RifOxyD1_FD_112055 | JGI IMG/M metagenome (GOLD analysis project Ga0156726, IMG submission 112055) | Hydrogenophilales bacterium RIFOXYD1_FULL_62_11
CGCTCATGGACAGGCCGCACTTTTCGATGGGGCCGGCGCCAACGGGCAGGCGCACCACCTCCGGCTCCCCTCCGCTCCCGAAAGCGAGCTTCACCGACGAATACCCGATGTCCAGACCTACGTGCATGTTCTGCTTCTGCATGCTGACCACTCCAACTGATGAGAGCGGTCAGTTTGAGCGGTCGCCCTGGGGAAAACGCCGTCCAACCGGCCTCGAGTTGAGGCGGGTTAGACGTTTGGGCACCACGGAAATTCGAGGCAGAAATCGCGGATAGGCAGGCCTGGCACAGGATTTAGCGCTATTTCGGGGCGCTTGACGGGCCGAGATTTGGTGCCCAAGACGAAAACGCCGCATCGGGCGTTTGGGCACCACGTAAATTCGCCAAGTGTCTGAGCACAAAGGAAAGCGTCATTTCCCGTGGTGCCCAAAACCCGGGATTTGGGCACCACCGGGCGGCGCTGCTTTGGTGCCCAAACGCGCACTTGCGACGCCGCTTGCGACGCCACGGATGGCAGGCATTCGTTAGAGGGCGGAAGTTCTTAATTTATGGCAAAGCGATCGCGATCGATCCATGCCTTGAGAGCGTTTGCCATAAAAATAGGCCATACGGCACCTTGCTCAACTACAGCTCTCCAGCAGCCTGCCTGCTTCACCGAGCGTCGGCAGGCGCTGCTCCCCGTCGAGGGCGCGCTGCTAACTTTCGTGCAGATCGATTTGCCCTAAGCTATGTGAAAGCAGATCGACAGGCCAAGGACGGGCGTGCTAACTTTGATTTAGGACGGTTTGCCTATAAGTAAGGGCTTCACCCACCGCATGACCGGATAGGGCATTTCGGTCGTTCGCCATAAAAATAGAGTAGCGCGAGAGACCCCTTTGAACGCACACGACCAAGAGAACGAATCAGGCAGCCCCACCGCCTACGGGAAGGACGCCGATGCCATCAAGTCCCGATGCCAGCAGATGCGGGCGCGCATCCTCGTAGAGGCACTGGCTCTGTCGGACGAATTCGTCCAGCGACGCACCCAGGCAGCAGGCGGGCTCTTTGACCCCTTGAACCTGTCTGTGAGGGCTCGGGGCAACAGCATCCAGATCTACTGGGTCCTCATGCACTTCAGGGAAGGGCGCCACAAGGGCACGACCAACGTGCCCAAGAACCGAGGGGCAACGGACTACGACCTCGCCAAGCTCAAGGCGAGATGCGCGGACTGGCTTCAGGAGATCGCCGTCGACATCGAGATGCGTGCCCGCCCCATGCGCGAGTCGCTGAAGCTGCTCGGCGAGATCGAGCGGGCCGCTGACGTCGTAGCCCGGCGCATGTCCGGCGGCACGAAGGCCACCCCGGACACCGAGGCGCACGCCGCCACCGCACACAACAGCGAGACCACCTGATGACCAGCCCCACCAACCCGACCCGGTCCAACCCGGACGCTCCCGCCACTCCGGCGTCCGGGCTGCCGCCGCGGTCCCATCAGGACGTCACGATCCGCGACACCTATGAGCTGATGTGCGAGGTGTCGGGCCACTTCATCAAGCGCGATCTCGACGAGCGCCGCTGGAAGATCGTCAAGCGCCTGGCCATCTCCTTCATCGTCCTACTCGGGCTGGTGATGTGGGTTTCCCTGTACGCCCCGATGCTGGGGTGGACCGCGGAGCCGACCGGCAAGGCGCTGGGGGTGGTTCCGATCCAGGGTCAGATCGGCGGGCGCGGTACGGCCAACGCCGAGCAGGTGGTCCCGGCCATCGAGCGGGCGTGCAAGTCTCGGGCGACGCAGGCGGTGGTCCTTCGCATTTCCTCTCCCGGCGGGTCCCCGACGGACGCCGAGCGGATCGTTGGTGCCCTCGAAGCCTGCCGACCGTCCGGCCCGGACGCCAAGGCCAAGCCGGTGATCGCGGTGATCGAGGGGGTGGGCGCCTCCGCCGGCTACCTCATTGCCGTGCATGCCGACGAGACCATCGCCAGCCCGTTCGCCCTTGTCGGATCCATCGGCGCGGTGATGCGGTCGGTCGATGCGGAGGAGGCGGCCGAGAAGTTCGGGGTGCGCGAGCGGGTGTTCGCCTCTGGCCCACTGAAGGCCGGCAACAGCCCCTTGTCCTCGAACACCCCCGCGCAGGATGCGATGGCCCAGTCCTTGGTGGACCGCATGGCCGAACTCTTCATCGCCCAGGTGAAGGAGCGGCGCGGCGACAAGCTGAAGCCGGATCCGGAGATGTTCACCGGCCGGGTGTGGCTGGGGCAGGATGCGCTGGGGTTGGGGCTGATCGATGGGTTGTCCACCTTCGAGGCCCTGAAGCAGGATCGGTTCGAGGATCTGCCGGTGCACGAGTTCCGGCCGACCGAGACGCTGCAGGAGCGGCTGGGGTTGTCCAGCCTGGTCCATGAGTTGGGCGCCGGGATTGCCTCCGGTCTGACCCGGACGGAGGTCCAGTGACTGGCCGCCCGCACTTGGAGGTGATCGACATGAGCAAGGAAAAGGACCCGGGCAGCACCCCTCCCCCCACGGGCGAATCGCTCCGCGCTATGCCCCCGTCCGCACAGGACCAGCTGGTGGTCGCACTCGTGAAGCAGGCGGACATGGCCGGCGCCCTGGAGATGGAGGTGATCGACCTGCGCGATCGCCTGGACCAGGAGACCGACAACCGGACGTTCCTGGAGAGCCGGATCGAGGAGATGAACGAACACCGGGTCCACCTGGTCACGGAGATCGAGCAGCTGAAGGCCCGCAACCGGCAGGCCTACGGCGACATGGCCAGCCTGGTGGAGTCCCGCGACTACGCCATGCACGGCCTGCGGTTGGCCCTGACCCTGCTGAAGATGGAGGTCGACCGTTCCGACCCTCGGATCCAGGAGGTCCAGGACATGGCCGACATGCTGGGCATCGGCAACACCCGGCGCCTTCTGCCGGCCAAGCTGGACCCGGTGACGATCTCGCCTGGTCCGGCAGCGACCACTCCGGCTGCCGAGCCCCCTGCCCCGTCCTCACCGGACAAGGCGAAGGGGGATGTGGTGGTGGCCTTCCCCACCCGGCGCCAGGCGGAGTCCCCGCCCGCGGCGGCCGACCCTCCGAAGGCCGATGACGGTCCGGGGCGGACTGAGCAGGACTGATTGAGGAGAGCGAGAGATGACGCGACGCAAGCAGACGTGGGCGGACATGCCCAGCTCGAGCGACCTGGGCCGGCTGATGCTGTGCGAGCGGGAGTTCGTGCACGAGCGGTCGACTGGACAGACCAGTCAGGACGCCGGCACCCGGGCGGCTTCGGTTCGAGGTGAGCGCGAGCACCTGCGGGCACAGCTCTCGATGGAGGCCCACCACAACCGCCCCCGGCAGCGCTCCCGGTCCGGGCCGGACTCCGGGCACGCGCCCCAGTCCGGCCGGGACAGCCGGTGTTTCGTTGCATCCCAGGTGTACGGCGAGGACGCCCCGCAGACCGAGGAGCTTCGATCCTTCCGGGACCGCTTCCTTATGCGCTCCTCTCCTGGGCGGCAGCTGGTGAACGCCTACTACCGGGTGTCCCCGCCGGTGGCTCGGATGTTGGCCAGGGCGCCGGCGGCCGCTTCTGCCACCCGGGCCGGCCTGGACATGGTGCGGTGGATGGTGCGCTCCCGGGCGGGGTCCACCTCGGAGGGCTCCGGCGCTGAAGGTCTGGGCTGAGCCGGAGGGGTGGTACGTCCCCTGACTGGCGCGAGATGGATCCTTGGACGTGGGAGGGGTGATGGCGCGCACGGCGACTGAAGAAGTGGGAAGCGGCGGGGAGTCCTGCGGTGCGCCGGCGCGACTCCGCCCTTGGGAGCGCTTAAAGCACTCCCCGCTTTTCTGCGCCCTGGCGATCCCAGCGATCATGCTCGGACTCACGTGGCTGAGCGGATGGGCGTGGGAGCAGGCGGGCATGAGGGTGTTGGCCTTCCTCAACGCCGAAGCCTGGGCTCCCCTCTTCGAGTGGTGGTTCGGCCGCAACCAGGGACACAGCGGATGATGTCCTCGCTGGACCGCCACCGCCGGATCAAGCCCATGACCGCCCGGCGGTACCGGGCACTGCTGGGCGGCATGAGCGCGGTGATGGTGGTGGTGATGCTGGACACCCTGGCGTCAGCCCCGGACCTGGTTCGAGACGGATTCCCGGCCGGACTCCTGGCGGCGCTGCTGCTGATCGGAGCCGGCTTGGTCGGCTTCATGCTCTGGGCGATGTGCCAGCTCGGCGAGGTCGACGCGGCCCACTACATGCGGATCGATCGGCAACTCGCGGCTGATCCTGGGGTTCGGGCGCGTGTCGCGGGATGGGTGGCGGAGGGCTCGTTCCAGATCAGGGACCTGAAGGCGGTGGGAAGGGCCCTTGTAGCCTTACCGCCACCTGCGTCCGGTGTGGACGCTGATTGAGCGGCGGCAATGACCCTGGCGACATGCCAGGCAACCAAGAAGGGGGGAGTTGATGGAGGAAGTAGGGTCGAAACTTGCGGCGCAGTTGGAGCACCACCAGCACTTGGAGGCCGGGGAAGCTCGCCATGCCGAGCGCCGAATGCAGATGCGCGCAGTGTTGGCCGGCGTAGCGTGCATTGTTCTTTTTGTCGCCTTTGACCAGTCTCAGGTGCTTGGTTTCCCGCTCTACGTCTACTACTTCAACCAGCTCATCAATGTCCTGACCATAGTCGGCTTCTTAGGCGTGCTGTTGGTGCTGGTTTTCTTGCTGTACGTAGGGTTGAGTCTTCGATATCGCTCCGCCACACCCGGAGAGCTGGCTAGGACTGAGAAACTCCTGCTCTCCGAGCCGGCGCTGAAAGCCGTGGTCGCTCGCTGGCTCGAGAAGGGGCCCTTGCTGAAGCGGGACGTGGACGCGATTGAGGGCCTGATTCCCTTGCAGCGCGACTTGCGGGCCCAAGAAAAGTTCGCATCGTCCTTGCGGGAGGGCGCTACACCCGTATCGGCGCCCCAGTCGGGTGAAGGCCCTTGATGGGGCGCCGCCAGGAGACGGTGGAGAGGGCTGTGGCCAGTCTTCGCGGCCACCAGTGGCAGTCCCCTGTCGCGGTCAAGATCCATGCGGTCGCCGTGATCGCAGTGACGCTCCTCACCTGGTGGGTCGTGCACTGGTTCACTGCCGGCGCCGGCGCGGGGCAACTTGGCTTTGGCTATACGGCGGTGATCGCGTTGGGCCTCGCCCCGGTGATCGCGCCGGTGCTGGCTCTGGTCGTTATTTGCGACGGTCTGCCTGCCTCGGCCGCCGCCCTGGCATCGATCGAGCCCCTTCGTGCCGCCGATTCCGAGCTGGACCGTGCGGTTTCGAGCTGGCAGGCGGCCGGGCGGGTCAGCAACCGGGATATCCGCGCAATCAGCCGACTGGCTCAAGGGAGGAGCTGCAGGTGCTGGCCAAACTGTCCGAACACCAGTTCCTGACCGCGGCTCAGACGCGACGGGCCCGCCGGCAATACCGGGTGGCGGGACTGGCCTGCGCTTGGGGTGCCGGTACCTTTGCGTTGGTGGGACTCACTGGACGCGGGGTTTTCCTGGCTCCGGCCGCCGGGTGCGCACTGCTGGGCCTGGTCTACTGGTGTCTGTTACGGCGAATGGATCCAGCCTCCCCCGTCCGGTACCGCGAGCTCTCCCCGTTGCTCGATGCCCACCCAGATCTCCGGGCGGTGGTTCAGGCCCGGCATGCCGAGCGGCCGCTGCAGAACCGTGACATTGCTGCGCTCCGGCGGCTGCACCCCTCCTTCTTCAGGTGCAGGCCGTAAGGCTGGTTGATTGCTGTTGCCTTCGCTCTGCTGTGCCTGGCGATGGCCGGCGATCTGGCCCACGGCGCGTCCCGGCTCAGATCCAGCTGCTACGAGCCGTGCTGGCCTATGCGGACACCCCGGTGCCGGTAATTCACAAATGGGGCTATTTGGGTAATATGGGCCTCACCACCCCCATCCGGGGAATATGGACCCTCCATGCAGACTCCCTCCCCCGCTCCTGCTTCTGACCTCGACCAGTACCCCCACGTGGGCGTGTCGGAGATCAAGAAGCTTGGCTGGCGCGCGATCGCCAAGCTCGCCCAGTCCGCGCCGGTGGTCCTGACGGGTCATGGCAAGCCGGAGCACGTCGTCATGCCCCTGGCGCTCTTCCAGAGCCTCCAGGCGGCCGCCAGCAGCGAGGACCCGCTCCAGGCGCTGCGCCGGCGCTTCGATGAGCGCCTGTCCTCGGTGGAGGGCCAGAAGGGCGCTGAGGCGCTGCTCAAGGCGATGCGATCAGCCTCGCCGGCGGACATGGCCCAGACAGCCGACTCGCCCCTGGTGGCCGGCTGAGGTGCCCTCTCCCTTGCTGCTGATCGCCGGCGGCCCGGGTGCGGGCAAGACCGCCCTGGGCGCGGCCCACCTGCGGGCCCGGGGCCTGGACGTGTTCGACCCGGTCGACTTCGCCCGCGACGTCGTCTACTTCACCGGCAGCGACGCCGATGCCGCGGTCCATGAAGGACTGGAGGAAGGCATCAGGCGGCTGGTCCAGGCAGTCGAGGCCGACACGCCCCTGGCGATCGAGACCACCCTCGCCGATCCCCGCGTCGTGGCCCAGGTGCTGCGCGCCGCCGGTGCCGGCCGCCCCGTCGGGATCTGGTTCTTCGGCCTGGCCGACGCTGGCCAGCATGTCGCCCGTGCCCGCCGGCGCGCCGCGGTGACCGGCCTGCCCCTGGATGAGGGCCGCATCAGGCAGGAGGTGCAGGTGGGCCTCGAACATCTGTGCCTGGTCGCGCCCCACGTCCAGGACCTGCGGCTGCTGGACAACTCCGGCGAGCGCGAGCCAGGTGAGCAGTTCCCGCCTCCCCCTTCCCTGGTGCTGGACGTCCCCTCCCCTGCCACCGGCGAGCCGGTACGCTTCGACCTGCCATCCACCCCGGACTGGGCCAAGCCCGTGTTCGAGGCGCTTCAGGTCCACTGGCTGTACGAGCTGGGCTCGTGCGAGCTGCCGGGCGATCTCTCCTGCCCCGATGTCTGTCGGTCCTCCGCTCCTGACACCTTCGAGCGCACACGATGAACGCAATGCCCACACCTATCAGGGTTCATTCGAGGGTGATCTTCCAGGCATGGGAGGACGCCGCCGATTGGATCGATGACGTGTCAGAAGTCAATGGCAATGACGATCTGATGCCCTTTGCTCGAAACGTCCGGGTCCGACTGGGCCTGCGCCCTGGCATCGAGCCGCCGTTGTCGCGATATGCCATCGACGATTTCGATCCCGAGCACTGGCAGGTGTGGATCGAGGCGGATGCCGCTGGCTTCCGAGGGGACGGGGAGCTGGTGAGCGTGCACCTTGGCGACCTTTCGATGGAGGACGGTCCTACTTTCTCGTGCCGCGCATGCAATCCCAACGCGCCCTGTAGCCACGTCCTCGGCATGGTTACCGCTGCTGGTGGTCTGCTTGAGGATCGGGAGATCCCTGTTTCGTTGGACGGGTCCCTGCTCATTGAGGCGATCGACGAGCTTCACGATTTCGAGGTGGACGGCCTTTGGTGGCTCCGTGATGACTCCATCGCAGGAACGCCTCCTGCGGGGTTGACGGTCGAGCGGGTGCTGGCCAGCGTGGCGCCCTTGGACGCCCCCAGCTCGTTTCAGCGCCGGGCGGCATTGGTCATCGAGCGCAATCCGGACTGGACGGTGACCCGGCGCATGCTGGAGCGCACCAGCAATGGCGGATGGAGAATTTGGCCGCAGTGGCCATCGTTCGGCACGGAGGGAGGCACGGAGGAGCTCGACTGGATTAACCGGATGAGCGCCATCCTCGAGCCCCGGATGTCGATCCAAAGGATGAGCGGGGTTCAGTGGTCACTGGTGCTGGCCGCGGGAGCCGATGGTCGTGTCGTGGATGCCAGCTGCCGTCCAATGCACGTGGGCGAAGCGCCCCTGCCGATCGGTCGATGGGAGATGTTGCAGACCGGGGCAATGGAGTTCTTGGCATTGCCCGAGCATGCGCAGTGGCTGACGCGAGATCAGAGCGCCTGGTGGGAGCCTGCTGGCGAGGATCGCGACGGGGAGGCGATCCATGTCGTTCCCACGGCCGCGCGCCGCCTCTTGCGGGAGGCGATCCACTGGCCCCCCGTGAACCAGGAGCAGCTCTTCGATGTCGCCGTGCTCTGGACCCGCAAGCCCGCGCTGGCTGCGCTCGCCGCCCCGGCGATGCCGGAGCTCGAAGATGTACAGCTGAAGGTCGAGCCGAAGGTGTCCATCTCCTACCCGCGATATCCGGACCCTGAGGGGATGCTCGTCCAGCTCGAACTGCTGGCGGGCGATTTGAGCTTCTCCCCGTCAGGGGAAACCCAGGCACGGGTCCCCATGGGCACGAAGCGCTACTGCTTCGATCGGCCGACCAATGTGCTGCCCGCACTGGACGGTCTGATGGGCTCGATGGGTTTTCGGGCCTACGGCGACGGCCGGTGGTTCGCTGAGACCTGGAGCGATGCTCCCCCCTGGGTGGCCTATCGAATCAGGCAGGCCGTGGGCGCTCTGGTGACATTCGAAGCTCCTGGGCAACTGCCGCTGACCACCAACCCGGACGACATCGCCGACATCCAGATCGACATCGAGGCGCTGCCGGCCAAAGGAGGCATGCACACCCGGTTCGTTCTTCAGTCCACCTGCAACGGCTTCGAACTCGAACTGGCCTCCCTGATCAAGTCGCCGGTGGTGCCGGCCTACCTCACGCCGGAGTCCATCCGGGGGGCCTACGTGCCGTTTGAAGATGTCCCGGGCAGAACGGTCTCGCTCCTCACCGACCTGGTGCGCAGCGACGCCAAGCGCAAGGTCCGCTTCGCGACACGGGTACCCGAACAGCTGCCTCCCTGGCTGCCCAAGCTGGCGGTGCTGATCAAGCAACAGGCCGAAGATGGCGCGCTCTCGGGCGCACACCTGGTCAACCTGCGTAACGCCCCCTTTCTGTCGCCGCGCGGCAAGGCCCTGGTGGAGGAGCGGCTGAAGGAGATCGAGGCCATCGCGGCGGCCAAGCTGGACAAAGAGGCCGTTGCCGAGGACTTGCTCCCTGGCACCACCCTGCCTGAGTTCCAGCGCCAGGGCGTCAACTGGCTGCTGACGTGCCGCCGGATGGGCTATGGCGCGGTTCTGGCCGATGACCGCGGCATGGGCAAGACGGTCCAAGCCATCGGCGCGCTGGTGGCCGCCACGCGCGGCCGTGGCCGCAAACACCGCCCCAGCCTGATCGTGGTCGACCCCAAGGAGCTGGGGCATTGGTCCAGGCACCTGGCTGAGTTCTGCCCCCGCCTGAAGACCTGTGTCCACTACGGAAAAAGCCGGGAGCGCGATCCGGCGGCGCTGGCCAAGTACGACGTCATACTGACCACCTACATGCTGTTCATGCAGGCGCACGAGCTGCACATGCAGCTCCAGCCGCAGTGGGTGTTCCTGGACGAAGCCCGCTCGGTCAAGAACCCCACCTCCGTCCGATGGCAGAAGGCGCACGCCCACACCCGCCACGGGGTCGTGGTGCCCATCACGGGCACTCCAATGGACCGGTCCTTCATGGACCTGTGGGCGCTGGTCGAACTGGCCGCGCCAGGGTTGGCAGGCGATCGCAAGGAGTTCAAGCGGATCTGCGAGGAGGCCGCCGCCACCGGGGATCCTGATCTAGTGGAAGCACGCGATGAGCTGATGGAACGGATCAAGCCCTTCGTGCTGATGAGGAACAAGAAGCAGGTGGGCGGTTTCACCCAGAAGGAAACCCTCGATCAGCTGATCACGATGGAGGGGCCGAGCCAGGCCAAGTACGAGGCTGTCCGCGCCCGCGTCGCCGACCAGGTGATCGATGCCTTTGCCAGGCTGCCGCGGCACCAGGCGCGCATCGCGGCGCGTAACTACGCCCAGACGCTGCGTCGCTACTGCGGCGACCCTGGCACGCACGCCGCCGGCACCACCAAGGGCGACTACCTGGTGGAAATGGTCAAGGAGCTGCGCGAAAGCGACCACACCGTGCTGGTGTTTACCCACGACAACTCGGCCGTGACGCGCATGCAGGACCGGTTCAACCGGGTCGGCATCGCCAACTGCGCGTTCTATGGCGGCTTGACCATCCCCAAGCGCGAGAAGGAGAAGGCGCTGTTCGTGGATGGCCACGTGCACGTGATGATCCTGAGCACCCTGGGCGCCTCCGGCCTGGACCTGCCCCAGGCCGACACGGTGATCATCACCGACCCTTGGATCAACCTCGCCGAGGAGGACCAGATGGGGGACCGGGCCCACCGCTACGTGTCCACCAAGGACGTCACGGTTTTCAACCTGATCCTCGAAGGCACGATCGAGGAAGTGGGAAAGAAGATCCTGGAGCGGTCCCAGCAGGCCAGCGGCGACATCTTCGAGGGCACGGCCACGCCGGCCGCGCAGCTCAAGCTCACCGACGCCGATTACGAGGACATGCTCGGACTGGAGGCCGGGACGCTGAGTTAGCCCCCGCGGCATGACCGCGCCCATAGCCGCCGACTTGGTCGCCCCCCCCCCTCCGACTGGGCTCGG
>Ga0156726_1075_pt4 | contig 10463 bp, 5 predicted proteins | sample RifOxyD1_FD_112055 | JGI IMG/M metagenome (GOLD analysis project Ga0156726, IMG submission 112055) | Hydrogenophilales bacterium RIFOXYD1_FULL_62_11
TGCGGGCAAACAGCGCCCCGCTGTGTGAATCGGTTTCGGTGACGATGTGCATCATGTTGGCATGCCGCCACTCGCCCATCACCAGTTCCCAATAGCCGGTCAGCGACAGGCTGCGCGCGCGCTTCGACTCGTTGCGCAGCTTGACCACCACGAACTTCACCGGCGCGTCCATGGCGACGTAGGTGAACAGTTCCGAGGCGATGCCGGCCTCGTAGTGCTCGAATACGCTGTAGCCGAAGCCGTGCCGGCACACGTAGCCGGAGCGGCCGCGTGCAGGCAATGGTGTCGGCGACCAGAACGCCCCGGTTTCCTCGTCGCGAAGGTAGAACGCTTCGCCGCTGCTGTCGGAGAGCGGATCGTTTTGCCACGGGGTGAGGCGGAATTCGTGCGCATTTTCCGCCCAGGTATAGGCGCTGCCGCTTTCGCTGACGACGGTGCCGATGTGCGGGCTGGCGATCACGTTGACCCACGGTGCCGGCGTGTTCTGGCCGGGTTCGAGGGTGATGACGTATTCGTGCCCGTCGGGCGTGAAACCGCCGAGGCCGTTGTTGAAGATGCGCTCGCGCGCGGCCAGCGGATAAACCGGTTCGTCGATGATCGACTGCGTGGGCTCCAGACGGTCCGACGCACGCTCCGTCGACACACGGCGCTCCACCTGCTCGATCAGGGTCTCGGTGGTATCGCTGAAGATGATGCGGGAGACCGTCTGCAGCAACACCCGCTCGTCCTCGGAAATCTCTTCGGCACGGCGTACGAAGACCCCGCCCGGCTTGTCGATCATCTGCGCTTCGGGCCCCGTGTTGATCAGCCCCATGATCAGGTCCTGCAGCACCGCCCGGTAGCCCGAGAAATCCTCGTTGATGATCACCAGGTCGGCAGCCAGGCCCTTCATGCGCCAATAGGCATGCGCCTGCAGCACCTGCTTGACCAGGTCGATGCGGTTGAGGTCGCCGATGCGCAGCTTGACGATCGGCAGATCGCCCGAGATGCCGAAGCGCCACAGCCCGGACTGCCCCAGCTGGTTGCGGGCAATGATGCCGGGCGCGGCGCGGCGCATGGCGTTGCCGTAAATGACGGAGCTGGCCAAGCGGCCAAAGACCTGGGCATCGGCTTCGGTCGCGTTGAGATGGCGCAGCACCTCCTGGCTCTGGAACCAGGCCATCTCGAACGCGCGCTCGACGAAGTGGCGGTCGCAGTATTTCTCGAGCAGGGCCAGTGCGGCCTCGCGCGTGTCCGCGACCCCGGAAATGATCTGCACGCTCGCCGATTCATCGGGCGACAAGCTGAGGGTGCGGCGGATCGCCACGATGGGATCGAGCACCGATCCTTGCGTGTTCGACAGGGTCGACGGGCGGTCGCTGCGGTCCAGCACCAGCGGGTTGGCTGCGGTGCGGCCGCGTCCGATGAAGCGGGCACGGTCGGTCTCGTAGGACGGCGCGTCGGCGACAACGCCGGGAGCGGCCAGCAGGTGAAACATCCACGGCACCTGCTCGCCCGGCGTGCGCGGACGCCGGGTACAGAGGATGGCTTGGCGTTCGGGCAGGATTTCGGTCTGCACAAACAAATTGCTGAACGCGCGGTGCGCCAGGTCGGCATTCAACGGTGCCAGCACCACTTCCGCGTAGCTCGTTACCTCAATGTGGCGGGTGCGGGACGACTGGTTGGTGAGGGTGACGCGGCGGATCTCGACGTCATCCTCGGGGGACACGCTGATTTCGGTGTGCGCTTCGATTGCATGATCGCGCCGCCGGTATTCGGCGCGCGCCTGTACGAAGATGGCTTCGTAGTGATCGGCAGGGCGCAGCGTGGGTTGATGTGCAGCCGACCAGTACTTGCCGCTGTCGCGGTCGCGCAGGTAGATAAAGGTGCCCCAGCCATCGGCGGTGGCATCCTCGCGCCAGCGGGTGATGGCGAGGTCGCGCCAGCGGCTGGTGCTGCCGCCGGCATGGGTCGCCATGACGTGGTAGCGGCCGTTCGACAACAGGTGAACTTCGGGGAGTTGCGTGTTGGTGGTGGTGAACACGCGCATGATCGAGCCGGCGTCTGCGCTGGGTGGATGGGCGGCGGCGCTGACTTCGGCCGCGTGCGGGTGCAGGGTGGCGCCCTTTTTCGGCACGCGCTCCTGCAGCAGCAATTCGGTCGCCCGCGCGAGCGGATCGGACATGAAGCGGCGCTGCATCGGCTGGTCGAGCAGGACATGCGCAAAGGCAAGCAGGCTCATGCCCTGGTGATGCGCCATGAACGCCCGCACGATGGCGTGCGGCTTGCCGCGCGGCACCCGCGACGGTGTGTAATCGACCGCCTCGTAGAAGCCGTAGGCCCCCAGAAAGCCATGTTCGGCCAGCGTCTGCAGGTTGCGGCATGCTTCGTTCGGCATCACCGTCAAGGCCAGGGCGGTGGCGTAGGGCGCGATGACCAGATCATCGCCCAGCCCGCGCTTGAAACCCAGCCCGGGCACGCCGAACGCGCGGTACTGGTAGACCTGATGCATGTCGGTGGCGTTGTAGCAGGACTCGGAAATCCCCCACGGCACCGCGCGTTGCTTGCCGTATTCGATCTGGCGCGATACCGCGGCCTTGCAGGTCTGCTCCAGCAGCGTGTTGGCGTAGCTCGGCATGATCAGCTGCGGCATCAGGTACTCGAACATCGATCCGCTCCACGAAATCAGGCTGACCTCGCCGCCATGACTGGTCAGCAGGCGACCGAGCGCGAACCAGTGCTTCTGCGGTATTTGTCCCTGGGCGATCAGCAGAAAACTGGCCAGGCGCGCTTCCGATGCGAGGAGGTCGTAGCAGGACGGATCGCGGCGCCGTTCGCCGACGTCGTAGCCGATGGCCAGCAGGCCGCAGCCAGCATCGTAGAGAAACTCGAAATCCATTACCGCCAGTGCGCGGCAACGGTTTATCAGGTTATCGATAAGGCCGAGTTGCGTCCGCGCGCCTGCGCCGGCTGCACCCGCGGCGGCCAGTTCCATCCGGGTCGGAATGGCGCTGCCCTGCCACGGCTCGGGCACCAGCCATGCCAGCTCGTCCCGCAGCGCGCGGGATTGCTGGTCGAATGCCTGTGTCCAGTAATACAGCTCTTCATCGATACCGATATCCGTCGGCAGCCAGGCAAGCAGCTCGCCGCCGACGCGGTGAATCTCGTTCAGTGCGCTGGTGGCGGCAGTCAGCGTCTGCAGTGGTTCGTTAAGCGTGAGTGCGCGCAGGCTGTCCTGCAGCAAGCCGATCTTTTTCGCCAGTTCGGGGGCGGGGGAGGCGGGCAGCTGGTCGGCCAGCACCTGCAGGGTGTCCTGCAGCCCTTGCAGTGCGTTGGCTGACAGCACCGGCTGATGCTTTAGCTCGGCCAGGCCCGCCTGCAGGGTGAGCAGACTGCCGGCCAGGTTGCCGCTGTCCACCGACGAGACGTATTGCGGGTGGAGTGGTTGCAGGGTGCGGGTGTCGTACCAGTTGTAAAGGTGGCCGCGATAGCGTTCCAGCTTTTCCATCGAGGTCAGGGTGTTGTTGATGCGCTGCAGGCATTCCCCGGCCGTGATGTAACCGAAATCGACCGCCGCCAGGTCGGCCAGCAGCGCCATGCCGATGTTGGTGGGCGAGGTGCGTGAGGCGATGGCCGGCGCCGGATATTCCTGGAAGTTGTCGGGTGGCAGCCAGTTGTCATCCGGACCGACGAAATCCGCGAAGTAGCGCCAGGTGCGCCGGGCCGATGTCCGCAGAAAGGCCCGTTGATCGACGCTCAGATCGGGGGCGGGCGCGGTCGTCGGCTGGCTGATCCACCAGCCGACGACAGGCGACAGCAGCCACAGCAACAGCAAGGGTGCCGCGACCCACCACATATCCGGGCTCCTCGCCTCCATGGCCAACGCCACCCCCAGCACCAGCGCGAGAGCCGGCGCAATCCACATTTCCCGGACAAAATCGGTCAGTGAGCGGCGTGCGTTGCGGCGTGCGTAGGAAGGCAGTTGCCACAACAACAGGCCGCGTCGCGTGAGCAGCATCCGTATCCCCGAGCGCGCAATGGCCCCGAGTGCAATCAGCATGTCGTAGGGCAAAAAGGCCAGGCTCAGCACTGCGAGCATGAGCGGGTGGCCCGCGGCTTTGCTGGTCAGGCTCAGGTGCACCAGCCAGTCGCGATCCTCCGGCTTGCGCACGAGCTCGATCGCGGTGGACAGCAGGGTGGGCAGGGCCACCACGGCCACGACCAGCAGGGCCCACACCCCGGGGTGTCCCGGGCCCAGCAGCCATCCTCCCGCCAGCAAGGCAAGCAGTGCCGGTGTGACCAGGCTGCGCCGCAGGTTGTCGAAAATCTTCCACAGCGACAGCGCCGAGAGCGGGTTGGCTTGCCGCTTTCCTTTTGCGCCATTCAGGCCAGGCGCACCGGGCACGCGCGGCAGCAGCCAGCCGGTCAGCTGCCAGTCGCCGCGTATCCAGCGGTGGCGCCGGCTGGCGTCGATGACGACACTGGCCGGATGCTCTTCGATGAGTTCGACATCGGTCACCAGGGCCGAGCGTGCATAGCCGCTTTCCAGCAGGTCATGACTGAGGATGAGATTCTCGGGAAAGCGTCCGTCGACCGCCTGCCTAAATGCGTCGACGTCGTAGATGCCCTTGCCGATGAAGGAGCCTTCGCCGAACACATCCTGGTAGACATCCGACACTTCGCGCGTGTAGGGGTCAAGCCCCGAGTCGCCCGCGAACAGTTTGGTAAAGCGTGACTGGCCGGCACTGGTCAGGCTGATCGAGGCACGCGGTTGCAGGATCGCGTAGCCTTCCACAATGCGGCCCTTGGCGGCGTCAAAGACCGGCCGGTTGAGCGGGTGGGCGAGGTTGCCGACCAGGGTGCGCGCCGCGTCGCGCGGCAGCTGCGTGTCGGTATCCAGGGTGATGACGTACTGGATCGATCCGAGAATGGACGGGTCGCCGACGATCTCTGAAAAGGCGGTGTGCGCCTCGCCCCTGAGCCGGGCATTGAACTGCTCGAGCTTGCCGCGTTTGCGCTCGTAGCCCATCCACACCCGCTCGAACGGATTCCACACCCGTGGCCGGTGAAACAGATAGAAGACACAGGGCCGATCCTCGTCGTAGGTCGCGTTGAGCGTCTCGACGGCGGCGCGCGCGTAGGCGAGCAAGGCGGCATCGTCCGGCAGCGTTTGCTCGGGCGCGTCGCCAAAATCCGTCAGCAGCGCAAAGAACAGATTGGGGTCGCGATTGCCGAGATAGCGGATCTCCATCGCCTCGAGCAGATCATCAACGTCCTGCGGGCTCGTCAGCAGGGTGGGGACGATCACCATGGTGCGGTGACTTTCCGGTATCCCCCTTGAAAAATCCATGCGCGGCAAGGAACGTGGCGACAGGATGAGCGTGACCAGCAGGTTCACCAGCGAGATGGCCAGCGCCGAGGCAGCGATGAGGAGGGGAAGCACAAACAACCCGGCCCACCCTTCACCCGGATCGAGGCCGAGCGCGGACAGCACGACTGCTGTCGCGAGCAATGTGAGCAGCAGGATGGCGCCGAGATACAGCGGCAGGCGGACACGCCGGCCCGCTCGCCTGACGTAAGATTTCAACGACAGCCGGCAGCCGACCGCACGCTCCAGCTGGGGCCGTCCCCGATCGATCAGGTAGTAGCCGACATGCGCGCTGCGGTCGTGGACACCCTGCTGCGCGGCAGCTGCCTGTGCCAGCACAATGGCTTCGCGTGCCACCGCCATTTCGCTGCACGTGCTGCCGCGTGCCACGTCTTCGATGGCATGCCGGTAACGGTCTCGGGTGGCGAAATCCTGGCGGGCGTACTGCTCCATCGGGTCTTCGCGCAAGGTCTGTTCGACGACGCTGAGCGACTCGACGTACTGCTTCCAGTCCATGGCGCCGATGAAGCGCAGGCTGCCGATGCTGTTGGCGATGGAGATCTGGTTGGCCGCGGCGGTGCGGCCGGCCGCTTCCGACAGCTCGCTTGCAGTCACTCCCTGTTCGAGCAGTCTCTGCTCGACCCAGGTCTGGACGAAGGCCATGGCGGACCCCTGCGCCTGCAGCCGGTCGTAAAACTCTTCCACGAACGGCGCGGTCAGCGGCACATCGGCGTAGGCAAATTCGGCCAGCAAGTGGATCAGTTGCTTCGGTTCGCTTTCGGCCGTGGCGAGCATGCGGTCGGCCCAGGTGATGGCCGCATCGCGCTCCTCGCGCCGCTGGGCGATACGCACCCCGACGCGACGCAGGTTTTCCAGCAGCGCCAGCTGCAGCATGATCGGGAAGGCCCACAGCTCGCCCAGCCTCAATGGCTCGACGGTCTGGTAGGCGGCGATGAACTGGGTGGCGTTGTCGCTGTCGACGCGGCCGTCCATATGCGAGATCAGTTCCAGCGCCAGGTCGTAGATGCGGGGAAAACCGGCCGATGAGCCCTCGGCCAGTCGCGGCAACTGGCGGCTGTATCCGCGCGGCAGATGCCGCCGCGCCAGTCCGATCTGCTGCTCGATCAGATAGAAGTTGTCGAGCAACCAGGCTTCGGCTGGCACGATGCGCTGCCCCGGTGTGGCGGCGGCGGTGACGACGTCGTAGGCCGCCAGCAGCACCCGTGCATTGTCTGCCAGCCGCGGCAGCAAGCGGTCCGGTCCCGCAAGCGGATCGATTTGATGCTGGGCTGCCAGTGTGACTGCATGGCGCTTCAGCTGTTCGATACTGAACAGTTCCGACCGCAGCAGCTCGGTGTCGCGGTCGTTACGCAACGCATTTCGTGTGCGTGCCGTTAATCCAAACTCTTTGATGGCGATGACCTTCTCCTTGCTTGAGCTCGGGATAGCAGCGCGGCACTGACTTAATGAGGCGTGCCCGGCGAATACGCCGGGCACGTTTTACTTGTTGATTCGCTCCCGCTTTTCCAGGACTCTAGCCAGGCTTGGAGCGTCAGGGCAAAGCGGGCGAAATCCGTTATACAGCGCGACCCGGAGTGGCTTGTTCCGGCTTTCTGTCATGTGGGCGCCCTTATAAAGCATGACTGAAAGCTGCCCTGAGATCCCGGGAAGCCTCGCAGGTTGGCAGAACCGACTATTGCTTGCGGATGAAAACCAGAACCAGGCCGGCCGCTAACGCACCCACGCCTGCCCAGATAGGGATGTTGACCGTTTCCTTGTCCTTGATCGACAGCTCGATCGGACCCAGCTTGGCTTCCTGCGTGCTCCGGGTGTAGGTGAATCCCCCATAGATCAAGCTCAATGCACCGGCCAGGATTAATACGATGCCCAACATTTTGACTGCGTTCATTTTATTTTCTCCGGTAGAGAGGTAGTTGATGTGTTACAGACCCCGACCCTGGATGACACGCACCAGGATGACAATGACCGCGATGACCAGCAGGATGTGAATGAAGCCGCCCATGGTGTAGGAAGTCACGAGGCCAAGCAGCCACAGGATGATCAGGATGATTGCAATGGTTTGTAACATGTTGTCAGCTCCAAATTAAAAGTTTGTTGTTGTGGGGCCCGTCATCAGACGATGAGCCTGCTCCCCTGTACATCTGGTGCAGTCACCCCGGGAGGGCGCAAAGCAGGATCGGATGACTGTTGCTGTCGCCCCAATCCGTACCAGATGGCTTGATTCTAGGCGCCACCGGCTTCATCGTCTGTTTGCCAGCGCACATAGTACCGGCCGGGTGCGGCCGCCCTTGAAACAGGATCATGCTTCTTATCCGGGACGGGTGTTTATCGGGCTGTCATCCTGCTGGCGGTATCTAACGTCACTCAGCAAACGGTTTAGTTCGGCCTTTACCACGGCATAGCACTCACAGACGCGGGTTTCAAGTCCGGCTCGATCCAGCACCGCAATGTGGCCGCGGCGATAACTGATCACTCCCGCATGCTGCAATTTTCCGGCAGCCTCGGTGATGCCTTCGCGGCGCACGCCGAGCATGTTGCAATCAGCTCCTGCGTCATGACCAATTCGTTCGACGGCAAGCGGTCCAGCGTCAACAAGAGCCAGCGACACAATTGCTGTTCCACCGAATGGTGCCGGTTGCAGACGGCGGTCTGTGACATCTGCGTCATCAGGGCCTGGGTGTAGCGCAGCAGTAAACGCTGCAGCAGGCCGGCGCGGTTGAATGCCTGCAACAGCTTGTGGCTCTCCAGCCGATAAGCGTAGCCAGCGGTCTGCACCATGGCCGAACTGGACGTGGTATTGCCGCCCATGAACAAGGACACGCCGACGACCCCTTCGTTGCCGACGCCCGCAGACTCGGACGATGCGCCGGATTCCATGACGTAATGCAGGGAGACGATGGCAGTGGTGGGGAAATAGGCGTGCTTTAACTGGCTGCCTGGCTCGTAGAGCATTTCGCCGAGCGGCAGATGGACCAGTTCAATATACTCGGCCAGCAGATCGAATTCCGCCGCAGGGAGGGCGGCGAGAAGATGGTTCTGGCTCGGATAATGGAGTGGCGTCATTTCTGGTTTTAGCGCGGTTGCAATCTATTTCTGGGGCGGGATTTCCACCCCGATGCCGCGATAGCCGATGAAGCGGCAGGACTGATTGAACATCGGCTCGCCGCTGACCCGGAACCGCTGCTGCGAGCCGTCGACATTGACATGGCTGTACGTGAAGTCGAGGAAGGGTTGGCGGGCAGCAATCGTCGCCAGCAGCCGTTCCCGCTCGGCCTCGTTCGAGCCTGCGGCCTGCCTGCCAACTGATTCGCCCACTTGGGGATGGGCTTCGAGGCCGAGCATTTCCAGAACCGGGCCGGAGACTTTAGTGAAATTCATGTTCTCGTCCTGTTCCCAGTACCAGTCGGAGGCCAATTCGGTCAGGCTGCGAAAGCGGGCTTCGCTTTCGCGCAGTTCGGCAGTCCGTTCCTGTACCGTTTGTTCCAGCACCTTGTTGTAGTTCTCGAGCTTCGTGTAGAGCAGCCGCACTTCCAGCATGTTGCGGATGCGCGTCTTGACCTCGACCAGATCGAACGGCTTGCTGATGAAATCCCTGGCGCCGGCCTGCAATGCGCGGAGTTTATGACCCGGCTGGGCCGTGATCACGAGCACGGGCAGATAGGCGTCCACTTCGTCGGTCTTGAGGCCTTCCATCACCTGGAATCCATCCATGTCAGGCATTTGCAGGTCGAGCAGGATCAGGTCGTAGTGGTTTGTGCGATGCAGCGCGAACACCTCGCGCGGATTCATCGTCGATTCGACGTGAACGTAACCGGCTTCATGCAGCAATTGCGCCAGCAACTGCACATTGGCATCCTGATCATCCACGATCAGGATGCTGGCATTGAGAATATCGTCTTGGCTCACCATGAGATTCGCTTCCTGTTATTTGCGGCGAGACGCAGTCGTGCGGGGCCGGTTGCGTCAAGCATGCGCCATTGCCAGTTCGGTGGGGCATGTTGCAATGCAGTAGCCGTTCTTGCCGCCGCGCTTGGCCTCATACAAGGCCAGATCCGCGCGCTTCATCAGCGTCTCCGCTGTTTCGCCGTGGGTGGGGTAAAGCGCGATCCCGATGCTGGCGGTGATGCTCACGTCGCATTCTTGAATGCGGAAGGTCTGTGCTAAAGCCAGTATGAGCTTCGCTGCCAGCGTGCTGACATTGTCGGTATGACTCATTTCCCACAACGCGATCACGAATTCATCGCCACTCAGCCGTGCCACGGTGTCTTCCTGACGGACTGCAGCCACCAGGCGGTTGGCGACCATTGCCAGCAAGGCGTCGCCTGCGTCGTGACCCAAGGTGTCGTTGATCTGCTTGAATCCGTCCAGATCGAGATACAGCACGGCCATGGTGCGTTTATTGCGGTGCGCATGGGCAATGGCCAACGCCAGCCGATCGAATAAAAGCCGTCTATTCGGTAACCCGGTTAGCGCGTCATGCAGCGCCAGGGATTCCAGCGCGCGGCTGTACTGTTCGAGTTGGCGGTACAGCAATCGCACTTCCAGCATGTTGTGGATGCGTGTCCTGAGTTCCAGAAGATCGAATGGCTTGCTGATGAAATCCCGGGCACCGCCTTGCAAGGCGCGCAGCTTGTGGCCGGGCTGGGCCGTGATCACGAGAACCGGAAGATAGCCGTCGGGTTCGATTGCCTTCAGGCCTTCCATCACCTTGAAGCCATCCATGCCGGGCATCTGCAGGTCGAGCAGAATCAGGTCATAGTCGTTGTCGCGATGCAGCGCGCAGACGGCATGCGGGTCCGTTGTGGAGGTGATGGATCGATACCCGGCGCCATCGAGTATGTGTTCCAGCAGCGTCACATTGGTTTTCTGATCGTCGACGATCAGAATGCGGGCGTTGAGCAGATCGTCGGTGCTGATCATCACAGAAGAGCCGGGTTGACTGCGCCGTCACGTTCTTCATCCGCCCGTTCCAGCGCCTGGTTCAGCGCATCCATGAACGCGTTGACCTTGATCGGCTTGGTGAGATAACGAAAGAATCCTGCCTCGAGGCCTTTTTCGATATCGCGTGGCATGGCATTGGCACTGATGGCCAGCA
>Ga0156726_1130_pt8 | contig 10103 bp, 7 predicted proteins | sample RifOxyD1_FD_112055 | JGI IMG/M metagenome (GOLD analysis project Ga0156726, IMG submission 112055) | Hydrogenophilales bacterium RIFOXYD1_FULL_62_11
CCCGCGCGTCGGAATTCGGCAAGGCCGAGCTCGACAACACGCCGCTGATCGCGCAAATCCTCAAGCTGCGCCGCGAAGCCGCCGAGCTGCTCGGCTTCAAGAGCTACGCCGAGGTGTCGCTGGCCACCAAGATGGCCGACACCCCGGCCGAAGTGCTGAAGTTCCTGTCCGACCTCGGCGCGCGGGCGCGGCCGTATGCGGAAAAAGACTTCGCCGAACTCAAGGCCTTCGCCGCATCCGAGCTTGGCATCGCCGACCTGCAGGCGTGGGACAACGCCTACGTCTCGGAAAAACTGCGCGTTGCGCGCTACAGCTTTTCGGATCAGGAAGTGAAGCAGTATTTCCCCGAACACCGCGTGCTGACCGGGCTGTTCAAGCTGGTCGAAACGCTCTACGGCCTGCACATCCGCGAAGACAAGGCACCAGTGTGGCATCCGGACGTGAAGTTCTACACCCTGACCGACCACACCGGGCAAAAGGTCGGCCAGTTCTATCTCGACCTCTACGCGCGCGCGTCAAAACGCGGTGGCGCGTGGATGGACGACGTCATCACCCGCCGTCGCAAAGGTGCGTTGACGCAGACGCCGGTGGCGTATCTCAACTGCAACTTCGCCGCGCCGGTGGGCGACAAGCCCGCGCTGTTCACGCACGACGAAGTCATCACCTTGTTCCACGAGACCGGCCACGGCCTGCATCACCTGCTCACCCAGATCGAGGAGCTGGGCGTGTCGGGCATCAACGGCGTCGAGTGGGACGCAGTCGAGTTGCCGAGCCAGTTCATGGAAAACTTCTGCTGGGAATGGGACGTGCTGAAGCACATGACCCACCACGTCGACACCGGCGCGGCATTGCCCAAGGAGTTGTTCGACAAGATGCTGGCGGCGAAGAATTTCCAGTCCGGCCTCGGCACCCTGCGGCAGATCGAGTTCTCCAGCTTCGACATGCGTCTGCACGACGACTTCGACCCCAACAGCGGCCGCAGCGCAATGGATCTGCTGAACGAAATTCGCAAGGAAACTGCCGTCATGCTGCCGCCCGACTACAACCGCTTCCCCAACAACTTCTCGCATATCTTTGCGGGCGGCTACGGCGCGGGCTACTACAGCTACAAATGGGCCGAAGTGCTGTCGGCCGACGCCTACGCACTGTTCGAGGAAAACGGCGTGCTCTCGCCCGAAGTCGGCCACCGCTTCTGGAGCGAAATCCTCGCCCAGGGCGGCGCCCGCCCGGCGCTCGAATCGTTCAAGGCCTTCCGCGGTCGCGAACCGACTATCGACGCGCTGCTGCGTCATAACGGCATGGCTTGAGCCGCAGCGGGCAGATTGTTTGCCCCACATAAAAACGGAGCCATCGGGCTCCGTTTTTATTGTTCTATTTGCCCAACAGCTCGCCTATGGGTTTGTAGTCTTCAACCCGGTCGCAGATGGCCTTGATCACCATGATGATGGGCACGCCCAGCAACAACCCCCAGACCCCCCATAACCAGCCCCAAAACAGCACGCCGACGAAAACCATCACTGCATTCATCCGGCCTGCCCGGCCGGTCAGCCAAGGCGTCAGCAAATAGCCTTCCAGGCTGGTGATGACCAGCGAGATGCCGGCGACCGTAAGCGCCATGCCCACGGTTCCGAACTGGAGAAAGCCGACCAGCCCCGTGCCGCCGGTCACGACGACCGGGCCGAGATACGGGATCATGTTGAACACGGCGGACACGATGCCCCAGATCGCCGCATGCTCCAGGCCTATCCAGAGAAACGCGAGCCAGGTTGCCACGCCCACCAGAATGCTGGTGAAAACCTGCACCAGCAGATAGCGCTGAATCTGGGCGGTGATTTCGTCCAGCACCTGCACGGTGATTTTTTTCTTGCTGAGCGTGGGGCCGGTGATCCTGACCAGCTTGCGCCGGAAAATGTCACCCGAAACCAGCAGGAAATAGGTCAGAAACAACACCATGACCGCTTGCCCGGCAAACACACTCGCACCCACCGTTCCCGTCCAGAGGTAATCCGAGACATTCAGTTTGGATTTTTCGATCAGCACTCGGGTCACGCCTTGCGGGGCCGTGGCATCCGGGGTGATCGTTTCACTCGCCGCGCGTTCAAGCTGGACCGCCGCCTTTTGCATCTGGTCCATCGCGCCTTCGGTCGTCCCCCATTCCTTGCGCAAGGTTTTGCGGAATTTCTGTGCAGCCTCAGGCAGGGTTTCGATCAGCTGGATGGCATCGTCGCTCAGAGAATAGACCAGAGAACCTGCTCCGCCCACGATGCCGGCCAACAACACGGCAGCCCCGATGGCGCGAGGAATCCGCCATTTTTGCATCCGATTGACGAGCGGGGAAAAAGCATAGCTGATCATGATGCCCAGCATCAGCGGGATGAAAAACGCGCGCGCCCAGTGCAACACAAAAATGACCGCCAGAACGGTGAGCACCGTGAGAGAAAGGTTGCGTACGTCAGCCTGCACCCGGGCGGCGGGCAGGGATGCAATCGACGTGACCGCCTCTTCGGCGATAACGGCGCGATTATCTACGTCGGAATGCGTTTCGGCGCTCAGGGGGGCATCGGGTTTAGCAACGGTGTTCATGGCGTATTGTCGCTGCTATCCAGGATAGCCAAAGCAAAAACCGTCGACAGATCACTGTTTTTCTTTTTCTGAAGGGCTCTTCGAGGTCGGGGAATCGGTTTACTCAGGAACTCAATCGCGGACGCATCCTGGCAGAAGTCGGCCAGAAGCCGTCCTTCGTGAATGCCACAGAGCGGTCATTCGACCGACTGCTCCACACTGAAACCTGCCGAACAGACTACGCGTGAAACTCGGCCGCAGCCGACATCGGCCTTTCCTTAGAAGCGGACAGTCGCGAACATCCGCTTTGCCCACCTGTCAACTTCCCGACCCGCCTCGTTCCGGTCATTGGGTCGGTGCAGCGCGAACTGCCGCTGCTCATGCGTTGCTGTCTGGAATCACCTTATTCATTAACGCCTGTAAAGGAAGTCTCTTTGTTCATCAACAAAGAAACTGTGCCAGACCTGTTTTCTCGCTCATTCGTGCCGCAAGGCATCGATCGGGTTGAGCCCGGCAGCCCGTTGTGCCGGGAAATAACCAAAGATCACACCGATGGCGGCAGCGAAGAAGAAAGACAGCAGGTTGATACTAGGGTCGAACAGGTAGGGCACGTTCATCAGGCCGGCCAGGAAAATGGATGCTGCGGTGGCTATGGTGATACCGATCAGTCCGCCCAGGCTGGACAGCACCACTGCCTCGATCAGGAACTGCAGCAATACTTCGCGCTCCAGTGCGCCGATGGCCAGGCGGATGCCAATCTCGCGGGTGCGCTCGGTCACCGACACCAGCATGATGTTCATGATGCCGATGCCGCCCACCAGCAGGCTCACAGCCGCCACGGCGCCGAGCAGCATGGTCAGGATCTTGGTGGTGCTGGTCAGCGTCTCGGCGATCTGCCGGGTGTCCATCACCCGGAAATCGTCGTCCTCGTTTTCGGCGATGTTGCGCCGCTCGCGTAGCAGCCGAGTGAGTTGTTCCTTGGCCGCATCGATGGAAGCGCCCTCCTTTACCGAGATGGTCAGCCGGTTGATGTCCTGGCTGCCGGAAAGGCGGCGCTGCACCGTACGCAGCGGCATCACCACCGAATCGTCCTGGTCGGACCCCATCGACGACTGGCCCTTGGCCTTCAGGAGGCCGATGACTTCGCAGGCGAACTGCTTGATGCGGATTTCGCTGCCGACTGGGTTCTGGCGACCGAACAGCTTGTCGCGCACGGTCTCGCCGACCACGCATACCGCCTTGCCGGACTTTTCCTCGGCTTCGGTGAAGGTGCGGCCGGCGGCGATCTCCCAGTTGCCTGCCTCGAAGTAATCGTTGCTGGTGCCGGTGACGACTGTCGACCAGTTGTTGGCCTGGTACACCGCCGTGGCGCTCTTACTGACGATGGGCGCGACCAGCCGCGCGCTGGTGATCTGGTTGCGGATAACCTCGATGTCGGCGCTTTTGAAGGGAGCACCCGCCTCCGCACCAGGGCCGAAACGCTGGCCCGGCATCACGATCAGCAGGTTGCTGCCCATACTGGAGATCTGGTCCGAGACCGATTGGGTCGCGCCGTTGCCTAGCGTGACCATGGTGATGACGGCCGCCACACCGATGACGATGCCGAGGATGGTCAGGAAGGACCGCATCAGGTTGCGGCGGATCGAACGCAGTGCGAGTAGCAGGGTGTTCCAGAGCATCAGTCGGCCTCCCCGTTGCGGCGGTCGCTGTCGACCCTGCCGTCGACGAAGCGGATGACACGCTTGGCATGGGCCGCCATGTCGGGTTCGTGGGTGACCATCAGCACGGTGATGCCCTGGTCCCGGTTCAGCGCACTGATCAGTTCCATGATCTCCTCGCCGGTATGGGTGTCGAGGTTGCCGGTGGGCTCGTCGGCCAGCAGCACCGCGGGCCGGGTGACGATGGCGCGCGCGATGGCGACGCGCTGCTGCTGGCCGCCGGAGAGTTCGGCCGGGGTGTGATGCTCCCAGCCCTCGAGGCCGACCTGCCTGAGCGCGGCACGCGCCGCGGCATGGCGTGCGGCAGCGGGCTCGCCGCGGTAGATCAGCGGCAGTTCGACGTTCTCCAGCGCCGTGGTGCGCGACAGCAGGTTGAAGCCCTGGAACACGAAGCCGAGGTAGTTGCGCCTGAGCAGCGCGCGTTCGTTGCGCGACAGCTGCTCGACCTTCACGCCCTCGAATTCGTAGCTGCCGCTGCTGGGCGTGTCGAGGCAGCCGAGGATGTTCATTGCGGTCGACTTTCCGGAGCCGCTGGGGCCCATGATGGCAACAAAATCGCCGGCGTCGATGGCGAGATCGATGCCCTTCAGCGCCTGGAACGCTGCCTGGCCGCTGCCGTAGGTCTTGGTAATGCCAGACAACCGGATCAATGCGACCGCTTCGCTCATGGCTGCGTATCCAGCACCTCGGTGACCACCTGCATGCCGGCCTTGATGTCCCCGCCCGTGATCTCGGTCACGCGGCCGTTCGTGGCTCCGGTCTGCACGTCGATGGCGACCGGCTGGCCGTTGCGCAGCACCCATACGCGCGGGGTGCCATTGTTGACAGTCGCCTCGGTTTTCTTCGTCTGGGTTGGCGGCCGCGGCATCAACGCCCCCATCACACCGCCGCTCGATTTCTTCTCGGCGACATCAGTGGCCGCAGGGATGAAGCGCAGCGCGGCGTTCGGCACCAGCAGCGCGTTTTCGCGCGTGAGGGTAGTGATGTCGGCGGTGCCGGTCATGCCGGGCCGCAGGCTGAGATCATCGTTGGCAACTTCGAGGATGGTGAGGTAGGAAATCACCCCTTCCGATTCGCTGGCGCCGAAGCCCACCCGGGTGATGACGGCGCTGTACTCGCGGCCGGGCCAGGCGTCGACGCTGAAGGTGGCCCGCTGCCCAGCCTTCACCCCGCCGACATCGGCCTCATCAACGTTGACCTGTAACTCCATCTTGGTCAGATCCTCGGCCAGCTTGAACAGCACCGGTGCCTGCAAGGAAGCGGCCACGGTCTGGCCGGGATCGACCTCGCGCGACAGCACTACACCGTCGATGGGCGAGCGTATGCTGGCCTTCCCGAGATTGGTTTCATCCGTTTGCAGCGTCGCCCTGGCCTGGGTAACACTGGCGCGGGCGCTGGCCACGTTGGCTTCGGCGCGTTTGAAGTTGGCCTCCGCCGTATCCATCTCGGTTTTAGACGGCACTTTGCCGCCGGACAGTTGCGACACTTGCTGGTAGCGGGCCAGCGTGGCGCGCGCTTCCGCCACCGTGGCCTGCATCTGGAGTACCTGTGCCTCGGCTGCGGCGAGCGATGCGCGCGACTTCACCACCGTATCCTGCAGCTTGGACAAATCCAGCCGGGCCAGCACCTGCCCCTTCTTCACCTCGTCGTTGTCGTCGACCATGACCTTGTCGACGATGCCGGAGAGCTCGCTGCCGACATCGACCGTGTTGGTCGGTTGCAGGTTGCCAGTGGCGGAAACCTTGACCACCAGTGTGCCGACCGTGGCCGCTTCGGTCGTGTAGCGCGGCACGGTCTTGTCTTCGCCGGAACGCAACAACAGCCAGGCTGCGACGGAAATCACGACCAGTGCGACAGTCAGCCACAGCCAGCGTCCGGAAAACAGGCCGCCGGATTTGGTTGCGAGGAGTTGCTTCAGGGCGGGTCCCTGCTTGGCTTGCGAAGTGTTGGAATCATTCATGGCGCGTCCTTGCTAATCGGGCGGATGTCGGCCTGCGGCGACCATCCGCCGCCCAGTGCCTTGTACAAACGGATGAGCGCCAGCACGCCGTCCGCGCGGCTGCTGGCGAAGCAGTCCTCGGCGGACAGCACGCTGCGTTCGGTGTCGAGTACCGACTGGAAATCGATGAGCCCCGTGCTGTAGCGCTGCCGCGCGAGCTCGGCCGCGTTGCGCGCCGATTCGGCGGCGATCGCGAGCGCCTCGACGCGCTCGCGGTTGCGGGCCAGCGCCACCAGCGCATTTTCCACCTCCTGCAGCGCAGTCAGAATGGCTTGTTCATAGCTCACCTGCGCCTGCTCGCGTACCGCGTCCTGGATCTCGACCTGGGCGCGCAGACGCCCGGCATTGAAGACGGGACTGGTGATGCCGGCAAGCAGCGACGAGGTGGCGGCGCCGCTGTTGCCGAGCGCGCCCAGGGTCAGCGCTTCGAGGCCGATCGACCCCGAGAGCGTGAAGGATGGATAGCGCGCCGCTTCGGCCGCGCCCACGCGCGCGGTTTCCGCCGCCAGCTTGCGCTCCGCGGCGCGCACGTCAGGACGCTGGCGCAGGGTATCGGCCGGGATGCCGACGGCGATCTGATCGGGCACGGTCGGCAGTTCGCCGGTTGCGGCCAGACGCGCATGCAACGCGCCCGGCGCACGACCCAGCAGGATATCCAGGCGATGTTCCGATTCGGCAAGGCTGGTTTCAAGACTCGGGATCTGCGCCCGGGTCTGCTCGCGGTTGCTGCGTGCCTGCTCGACGTCCTGGCTGCTGACCAGTCCGGCCTGCGCGCGCCAGTCGGTGAGCTGCAGCGTCTCGGACTGGCTGGCGAGATTGGCGCGGGCAATGCCGAGGCGGGCCTGCAGTGCACGCACCTCGACGTAGTTCAGCGCCACTTCGGACGCCAGCGATACCTGGGCATTTTCGAGGTTCGCCACCGACGTTTCGACGTCAGCCTCGGCCGCCTCGACGCTGCGACGCACGCCGCCGAACACGTCGATCTCCCAGCTGGCGTCGAAGCCGGCGCTGAAGGCATTGCGCGCGTCGCCGCTGCCGGTCTCCTCGCTCGACCGGCTGCGGCTGGCGCTGCCCGATGCGGTCACGTCGGGGAAGCGCGCGGCGGCGGCCACGGTGCTGCGGGCACGCGCCTCGCGCAGTCGCGCCTGCGCGCTGCGCAGATCGGGGCTGGCCTGCAGGGCTTCGGCGACCAGCTGGGACAGCAGCGGATCGTTCAGGCCTTGCCACCAAAGGCTCAGGTCAGCCGGTGTTTCGCTGCTTGCCACCGGGTCGAGGTTGCTCCAGCCTGTCGGCAAGACGGTTGTCGGCGGGGCATACTCCGTCCCCACCGCGGCACACCCCGCCAGCCCGAGCCCGGCGAGCATGATCAGCACGCGGGTGTATCGATTCGTTGTCATTACCATGCGCATCATCATCCTGTCGGCCAAGCAAACCAAGGTCAGCGATCCCCGCCAAGCATCAATCACGTATCGATTTCCGACCGCAAGGCGCGAAAATCCCGGATCACTTTGCCTCGGCAAACAACGCTTCTAATACCTGCATCTGCTTGCGCAGTAAGCCCCCTGCCGCGACCGGTGTCACCCATTCACGCGAATATGCATCCTCAACTCCTCGGGAGATTGCCGATAAAAGTATAGGGGCAACATATCTTTCTAGCAAGATAAATAACGATTCGTTACAATTACGGCAGACTTCGTAAAAGGTTAGGTCATGACATCCTCCAAGCAATTGCCACGACATGAATGGGCTGAAAGCCATGAACCGGAAACGATGCCCATGGTGCTGTTCCTGCACCACGCGCAGGGTCTGTCCTTCACTCTGGCGCGGACTGTTTGGACCCGGAATGGCCTGGCTCCTGCAGAGTTCGACGTGCTGGCCACGTTGCGCAATGCTCCCGCACCTCACGAACTGACTCCGACACAACTCCAGGATTCTTTATTGATCACATCGGGTGGATTGACCAAGGTCATGCTGCAATTGGAAACCAGAAATCTGGTTATTCGCTCGCGTCATCAGACCGACCAGCGCGTCAAGCCCATCAAACTGACCCCGGCTGGAAAACGGTTGGTGGAAAAAGCGATGAGGGAATTGGCAGCCACGTCCAGCGCGTGGGTGCGCGGCATACTGGAGGCCAACGAGATAAGCTTGCTGACAGGAATGCTTCGCAAGCTCGCTGGGTCAGACACAAGGCAATAATTGCCAAGCTGGCCATTCAGGTAGCAAAAGCCAATGGCCGGATTGGGTCGATCTCAGCCATTAGCAAATGAAAAACGGAGCCAGATGGCTCCGTTTTTCATGATGGAGGCAAGGTCTTACTTGTTCTTGTTCGCAATCATCTCCTGGATGATCGGTGCCAGGATCAGCTCCATGGCGAAGCCCATTTTGGCGCCCGGCACCACGAGGGTGTTGCGGCGTGACATGAAGGAATTCGGGATCATGTTCAGCAGGTAGGGGAAGTCGACGCCCTTGGGCTCGCGGAAGCGGATGACGATGAAGCTTTCGTCCGGCGTCGGAATGTCGCGCGTGATGAAGGGGTTGGAGGTGTCGACCGTGGAGACGCGCTGGAAGTTGATGTCCGTGCGCGAAAACTGCGGGGTGATGTGATGCACGTAATCCGGCATGCGGCGCAGGATGGTGTCGACGATCACGTCGGCCGAATAGCCGCGCTCGGCGCTGTCGCGGTGGATTTTCTGGATCCATTCGAGGTTGACGATGGGCACCACGCCGATGCCGAGGTCGACGTGCTGGGCGACGTCGATGTCGTCGGTTTTCACCAGGCCATGCAGGCCTTCGTAGAACAGCACGTCGGAGCCGGCGGGGACGTCTTCCCACGGGGTGAACTCACCGGGATTGAGGCTGCTGCCGAGACGCTTGTTGTGTTCGGCGGCCTCGGCATCGCTGTGGATATAGAAACGCTTTTTGCCGCCACCGGTTTTGCCGTAAGTTTCGAACAGCTCGGCCAGCTTGGCAAAGTGGTTGGACTGCGGGCCAAAATGGCTGAACGACATGTTGCCTTCGGCTTCGGCCTTTTTGACGGCTTCCTTGAAGTCGATCCTGGACAGGCTGTGGAAGCTGTCGCCTTCGATCACGGCTGCATTGATTTTTTCACGGAAAAAAATGTGTTCGAACGCGCGCTTGACGGTAGTGGTGCCGGCGCCGGACGAACCCGTGACCGCGATGACGGGATACTTCTTGGACATGCTGGGACTCCCTGATGGATGGGTAAGTAGATTTGAGCGAAACCTGCGCATTTTACCTGCAAGAGGTAGGCCGCGGTAGTAGAGGCGCTAAAGCCATAAGGGATCACGATGCCCCTTGTGGATACTCCGATCCCCTACTCGAACGGGCGCATGGGGAAGTCGTATGCGCCAACAACCACGCACTACCCGCGCAGGGCGGGCCTTGTCACCCGCGCGACGCGGCGCGGCTTGCTGGCTTACAGGGCAAATTCGAGCCGTTCTTGCAGTTTTGCCAACGCAGCCGCAGCGCAGGCGGCGTCTTTGTCCCCACCCGGCGCACCGGACACACCCACCGCACCAATCAGGCTGCCGGCGGCACGGACGGGCAATCCGCCTTCCATGACGATGAGGCCGTCGATGTGATTGAGCTCGGGGCGAATGTCGCCACGCGACGCGCGGAACTCGGTCGTATCCACCCCCGACATGATGGCCATGCCGGCTTTGCGCTCGGCGATTTCGAGGGTGTGGCGCGCCGCCAGGCTGTCGCGCAACGCGACCTGCACGTTGCCCGCGCGATCGAGCACGACGGCCGACACGCTGTAGCCGTTCTGACGACAGGCTTCGACCGAGGCCATGGCGATATCG
>Ga0156726_1130_pt2 | contig 9768 bp, 9 predicted proteins | sample RifOxyD1_FD_112055 | JGI IMG/M metagenome (GOLD analysis project Ga0156726, IMG submission 112055) | Hydrogenophilales bacterium RIFOXYD1_FULL_62_11
GGCATCGCCCGGCAAGCTGCGGCCAAGCGCACTGACGATGCCCTGCGAAGCCGATTGCTCGAAACCGAAGGGCGAGCCGATGGCAAGCACCCACTGGCCGACCTGCAGCGACTCGGTGCGGCCGACTTGCACCGTGGCGAGCTGCTTCGCGTCCACCTTGATCAGCGCAATGTCGGACAGCGGATCGACGCCGACCACCTTGCCCGGCAGTTCGCGCTTGTCGCTGAACTTGACGTTGATCTCGTTCGCGCCATCAACCACGTGGGCGTTGGTCAGGATGTAGCCGTCGGCCTCGATGACGAAGCCGGAACCGACGCCCGTCTGCTCGAAATCGGCGTCGGGCGGCAGCCGGAAAAAGCGTTGCAGAATATCCGGCACGCCGGCCAGCGCCGCGCCGTGATTCATCGTCCGCTTCACGCTCAGGTTCACCACGGCGGCGGCGTTCTGCTGTACCAGTTGCGTAAAGTCAGGCAGGCCAGCGGGCAGCGGTGCCGGCGCCCCGGCCGCAACGGGGCGTGCCGCCATGCCTGCGGGGGACGGCGACATCCAGGCGTGGGTGTACGCCCCCAGCGCAAACATCGCAGCCGCCACCAGCGCACCCAGGACGAAAGGCACGATCGGCAGTTTGTTGGGTTGACTCATCGCAACTCCTCATAAAACTGGACAGCACATTGACCCGATATTCGCTTGCGGGTTCTCACTTGCAGCAAGCCATCAAACGCCGGGCAATCAGCCGTCCCTGTCGGCGGCTGTCTCGGGCAGTTCGACGTGCAGGGTCTGCGTGGGGAAGGCAATTTCCGCACCGTGCACCAGGACGACTTCACCCATTTTCAGCAACACGTCCTGTTTGACGGCCTGGTAATCGACCCAGGCTGTGGTGTGGGTAAAGGTGTAAACCATGATGTCGAGCGAGGACGCACCATAGGCGTTGAAGTTGACGATCAGCGTCTGGTTGCAGTCGATGTCGGGGTGGGCCTCGAGCATGGCGCGGATGCCGGCGACCACGGCAGCGACCTTGTCGAAATCGGCGTAGCGCAGGCCGATGGTTTCCTTGATGCGGCGATGCGACATGCGCGAGGGGTTTTCCACGATGAGCGAGGTGAAGAGCGCGTTGGGCACGTAGATCGGGTTTTTGTTGAAGCCGCGAATGCGCGTCTGCCGCCAGGAAATATGTTCGACCGTGCCCTCGATGGACTGCTCGGGAGAACGTATCCAGTCGCCAACGGCAAACGGCCGGTCGAGATAAATGGTGAGTCCGCCGAAGAAGTTGGCGAGCAGGTCCTTGGCCGCAAAACCAATGGCGATGCCGCCAATGCCGCCCAGTGTGAGAACGCCGGCAATGCTCACGCCCAGCGTTTGCAGCACGATCAGCACCGCCAGGATCGCCACGACCAGCCGCACAAACTTGCTCAGCGCGTCGATCGTGGTGCGGTCGAACGCTTCGCCGCGTTGCAGCCGGTCGAGGACAAATCCTTCACTGACGCGCTTGATAAAGCCGAACAGAAACCAGGCAATGCAGAGCACCAGACCCACATTGCGCACGGCAACGAGGTTGTCGAACAGCGGATCGGGAAATTTCCGGCTCAGCGTGTCGCCGACCAGCGTCAGGCCGATCAGCCAGATCACCCCCTGAACCGGGCGGCGTGCACTTTTTTGCAGCGCATCGTCGAGGTGGATGGCGGTGCGCATTGCCAGACGGCCCATCAGCCGCAACACAAAGCTTGCCGTTACTGACACCAGCAGGGTCACGGCAAGCAGGATGGCCATGCGAACCAGCCAGGGCTCGTTCATCAACATCGAAGCGGCGGGCAAGGCAAAAAGATCACTCATATCAGCCTTCATTCATGCAAAGCGGGGCGCGGTGGCGCTCACGCCGTTCAGACGGCTGGTTTGACGGCAACCAGATCGATCAGTGCCGACAGGCCATGGTGATGCACGCCCTCGTTGATGACCGATTCGTGCATAGCGAGGTGCGCGATTTCCCAGTCACCGAACCAGTTCCGCAGATCGGCTTCGGTATACAGGTTGGCGGGATTGGACGGGCCGCCGGTGGCGAACTCGATCTGCTTCGGCGTATAGCCCTGAAGAATGAGCGTGCCGCCCGGCTTGAGCGTGCGGCGGATGCCCTCGATGATCTGCTCGCGCCCGGGCGGTGGCACGAACTGGATGAAGATGGCGACGACCACGTCGTAGGCCGCCTCGGGCCAGCGCCAGTCGAGCACGTCGGCCTGCTCGATTTCCAGCGTCACCCCGCGCCCGGCTGCCAGTTTTGCGGCCTTGTCGAGCGCGGCCGGCGAGAAGTCGATGGCATGCACCGCCAGCCCCTGTTCGGCCAGCCACACGCCATTGCGCCCTTCGCCGTCGGCAATCGACAGCGCGCGCTGGCCGGCTTTCAGGTGCGCAGCCTGGCTGGCGAGAAAGACATTGGGCGCGGTGCCGAAGATGTATTCATCGGTGGCATAGCGCGCATTCCAGAACGCAAGGCTCATGGTCTTGCGCGCCTTATTTTGCGTGTGCCGCGAACAGTTTTTCCAGTTGCGCGGCGGGCACCATGCCCGGCACGCGCTGGCCATTGGTGAAGAACAGCGTGGGGGTGCCAGACACTTTCAGCTTCTGCCCCAGCGCAATGGTGGCATCCACCGGATTGGCGCACTTGCCATCGTTGTTCGGCACGGTGCCGCGCGTGATGTAGTCGTCCCACGCCTTGTTACGGTTGGGCGCACACCAGATCTGTTTGGACATTTGCACGGCCTTGGGATGCAGGCCTTCGATCGGATAGAGGAAAGTGTAGACCGTGGTGTTGTCGACCTTGTCCAGCTCGGCTTCGAACTTGCGGCAATACGGGCAATCGACGTCGGAGAACACCACCAGCTTGCGCGCGCCATTGCCTTTCACCACCTTGATGGCGTTGGCGAGCGGCAGCTCGCTCCACTTGATCGCCTGCAACTGGTTGAGGCGCGCCTGCGTCAGGTTGGTGCGGTTCTTCAGGTCGATCACGTCGCCGGTGAACACGTATTGCGCCTTGGCGTCGACGTAGACCAGCTGATCATCGAGATAGACCTCGAACAGGCCGCTGTAGGGCGTGGGTTTGACCGAGCTCAGTTGCGCGCCGGGGAACTGTTGCGTCAGCGCCTTGCGGATGACGGCCTCGTTGGCGTGCGCACTTGCAGCAAACAGCAGGCTGGCGGCCAGCGCCAGTTGGGTCAATCGAACAGCAAATTTCATGGTGACTCCGGAAAAATAATCAAAAAAATTCAGGCCATCGCCTCGCGCACCAGCGCCGCCTTCAAGGGCGGCAGCCGGTTGAGCCAGGCCATGCCGGTGTTGCGCAGCCAGCCCGCGTGTTCGCTGGCAAACAGATGATGCAGGCCATGGGTGAGCGCCTGCATGCGCTGCACCGGCTCGGCACGCGCGCGGGCATAGCGTTGTAGCACACGCACATCACCGCAATGGCTTTTGCGGTTTTGGGTCAGCACCTCGACCAGCGCTTCGGCGTCGCCAAAGCCCAGATTCACGCCCTGCCCCGACAACGGGTGCACCCCGTGCGCCGCATCGCCGATCAGAGCCACGCCGGGTGCGACGACAGACGCCACCCGGTTCAGCTGCAGCGGAAATGCGACCGCCGGCGTCAGCAGGCGCAGCGCGCCCAGGGTAGCGTGACCAGCCGCCTGCACCTTATCAGCCAAGGCCACGGCATCCAGCGCAAGCAATTCATCCGCATGCGCAGCCGGAGTAGACCAGACCATCGACAGCTGGTTCCCGCGGGGTCCGCCCAGCGGCAGCCAGGCCAGGATATCGTGATCGAAAAACCACTGAAATGCGGTGCCGCGATGCGGCCGCTCGCATTCGAAATTCGCCACCACGCCGCTCTGGCCATAAGGCGTCAGCGTCGAACTCAGCCCAGCCCATTCACGAATGCGCGACGCCGCACCATCGGCACCGACCAGCAGCTCGGTCTCCAGCTGCGTGCCATCTGCCAGCGTCAGCCGCGCAAGTGACGCGCCGCGCTCGATGGAAGCAATCGCCGCCGGGCAATGCAGCGCCACGTTGCCGTCGGCCTGCAAGGCCTGCCACAACGCGTGCTGCAAGCGTCCGCTCTCGACAATGGTGGCCAGATGCGATACGCCCGCTTCATAGGCATCGAGCCGGATCGCACCCGAGGTGTCGCCCGCCACGTCCATGCGGAACACCGGCTGGATGCGGCTGGCGTCGAGGTGCTGCCAGGCGCCAAAGCGTTCGAGAAAACGCTGGCTGGTGGGGCTGATGGCGTAGATGCGGGTGTCCCATGTTTCATCAATTTCATGCGGTAGCTGGCGCTCGACCAGCGCGACGCGCAGCCCCTGCCGGCCGAGCGCCAGCGCGGCCGCCGCGCCCACCAGCCCGGCGCCGACGATCACCACTTGATAGCGTTCGCCGCTCATCCGCGCGCCCCGAAGATCATCCGCCGTGCGACAAAGTTTTTCAGCGGCGGGCACAGTTCCAGCGCCAGCAAGCCGAGCCCGCGCGCGTGGCGAACCGGTGCGATGTCGTTGGAAAACACCCGCACCAGAAAATCGGTGAAGCCAACGCCGCCCAGCACATCGACGCGGCGGCCGCGCGCATACGCATTCAGCATGGCGGCGCTACCCAGCGCAGCGGGCACGGTGTCGCCACACAGGCTCGCCAGTTCCCAGGCATCGCGCAGGCCGATGTTGAAGCCCTGCCCCGATACCGGATGCAGGGTCTGCGCGGCGTTGCCGATGCGCACCACGCGGTCGGCGGCCTGGCTGCCGATATACGCCAGTTTCAAAGGGAAGACTTTGCGCGGGCTGGCAGCGACAAACAGTCCCTGGCGCCCCCCAAAGTGGCGATACAGCGCAGCCAGAAATTCAGCGTCATCCATCGCGGCAATGCGTTCGGCATCGGCATGGCTCGCCGTCCACACCAAGGCGTAGCGGTCGCCCTTCGGCAGCAGCGCCGCCGGGCCTTGCGGGGTAAAGCGTTCGTAAGCCTGATTCGCATGCGGCAGTTCGGTTTGCACTTCGCACACCACGGCCATCTGTTCGTAGTCGCGTTGAAGCTTGGGCTCCGGCGCCGCGCTGACTGACAGGCCGCGCCCGCCGTCGGCCACGATCACCAGTGGCGCAGTGTGGCTGCGGCCATCGTCGGCATGCAACGTGGCTGCGGCGGCATCCGAGTCAATGCGGGTGACGGCTACACCGTACTCGACCGCAATCTTTGATTCGGCCAGCGCCTGCTTTAGTGCGACGGTCAGCGTGGCGTAAGGCAGCACGTAGCCCAGCGCGGGCACATTGACGTCCTCAGCCGACAGCCGCGCCACCCCGAGCGCACCGCGCTGCGAAATATGGATGCGGGTAATCGGCGTCACATCCTGCAGCATTTTCCACACACCGAGGCGCTCCAGAATCAGTTGCGAGCCATGCGACAACGCCAGCGTGCGGCTGTCGGCGCGCGCGGCTTCGGGCTGCGCCTCCAGCACACGGGCAACGATGCCCTGCTGCTGCAGCGCCAGCGCACACACCGCACCGACCGGGCCGGCGCCGACGATCAGAGCGGTGCTCACTGCTGCATCCAGTCTTCGATCTCTGCCACGGTTTTCGGCGGCGTGGTCAGCACCTCGCAGCCGGACTCGGTCACTGCCACATCGTCCTCGATGCGAATGCCGATGTTCCAGAAGGCCTCGGGCACGTCGTCCGCCGGACGGATGTACAAGCCCGGCTCGACCGTCAGCGTCATGCCCTGCACCAGCGGCCTCCATTCGCCGTGCAGCTTGTATTCACCGGCATCGTGCACGTCCATGCCGAGCCAGTGGCCGGTGCGGTGCATATAGAAGCGGCTATAAGCGCTTGACTCGATCAGCCCGTCGACCTCGCCGTGGAGCAGGCCGAGGTCGACCATGCCCTGCGTCAGCACGCGCACCGCCGTCTCGTGCGGGGCGTTCCAGTGGCTGCCCGGACGCACCGTGGCGATGGCTTCAGTCTGTGCCGCCAGCACCAGCTCGTAGGCATCCTTCTGCGCCGCCGAAAAACGACCATTCACTGGGAAGGTGCGGGTGATGTCGGCCGCATAGCTGCCGAACTCGGCCGCTGCGTCGATCAGCAGCAGGTCGCCGTCCTTGAGCGGCTTGTTGTTGAACACGTAGTGCAGCACGCAGGCATTGGCCCCGCTGGCGACGATGGAGGTGTACGCCGGTGCCTCGGCGCCGCCGCGGCGGAAAGCGGAGAGCAACTCCGCCTCGACCTCGTATTCGTGGCCACCCGGCCGGGTTGCACGCATGGCAGCGCGATGCGCACCAGTGGAGATTTCGGCGGCGCGGCGCATGAGAGCAAGTTCATGGCCATCCTTGACCAGGCGCATTTCGTCCAGCCAGATGCGCGCGTCGACCAGGCGGTTGGGCGCATGCACGCCGCCGCGTGCCTTGCCACGCACCGTATTGAGCCAGCCCATCATCTGCGTGTCCCACGCCATGTCGCGGCCGATGATGTAGGCCAGCAACGGCTGGTTTTCCAACAGCTTCGGCAACTCCGCATCCAGCACGTCGTAGGTGAAGGCCTCGTCGAAAGCGAAAGTCTCGCGCGCCGCTTCCGGCCCATATCGGAAGCCGTCCCATATTTCCCGCTCTTCGTTGCGCTCGCGGCAGAACAGAATGTGGCGAGGCGCTTTGCCGCCCACCAGCACCACCACCGCCTCCGGCTCGTTGAAGCCGGTCAGCCAGTAGAAGTAGCTGTCGTGCCGGTAGGGATAGTGGGTATCGCGGTTGCGCGGCACCTCCGGCGCGGTGGCGATGACCATCACCCCCTCGCCCATCTGCTCCAGAACCCGCTGACGGCGGGCGCGGTAAATTGCGGAATCAGGCTGCATGGTGTTGTTTCAGTTCCTCGTCCAGGGCGGCGAGTCGAGCCGGCGTACCGACATCAACCCAGCGCCCGCCAAAATGTTCGCCACTGATTCGTCCGACGTTGATGGCCTGCCGCAACAGCGGCGCCAGCGGCGCTTTTTCGCCCGGCGGAGTGTGGGCGAATAGCGCACGGTGATAGACGCCGATGCCGGAGAAGGTGAAGCGTGCGGGGTGTGGCGTATCCGCAAGGGATACCGTCCCCGGCACCACAAGTGCCGAGGACATAAGCGGTGAAGAGATCACGCGCTCGGCATCCAGCACGAAATCGCCATTCGGATGCTGCGGCGGATTATCGACCAGCACCAGATGCGCCTGATCGACTCCGGCAGACAATCGCGCTATTGGTTCGAACAGGCGGCTGAAATCGTATTCACAGTAAATGTCGCCGTTCACCACGGTGAAGACCTCACTTCCAATCAGCGGCAGCGCAGTGGCAATTCCGCCCGCTGTTTCCAGCGCGCTAACTTCGCGTGAGTAGTCGATTGACACGCCAAGTGCCGCGCCGTTCCCGAGCGAATCTTCGATCTGCTGGCCGAGATGCGCGTGGTTGATGACGACATGTGTGAAACCGGCCGCGCACAGGCGCTCGATATGCCAAACGATGAGCGGCTTGCCGCCCACCGGCAACAATGGTTTGGGCGTGTGGTCGGTAAGTGGCCGCATGCGCTCACCGCGTCCAGCGGCGAGAATCATGGCAGTTTTGGGTGCGTTGATAGTCAAAGCGAAATACTCATTGCCATTGTCAGTTGCTCGATTCCTGCAGGACACAAAAGCCCAGCGCTTTGCACCCAATAACACTCAAATAGTAACCAAAAACGTCTCGTCACCACCGCCCTGGTTTTGACCTCCCCCTCTCAGCCCCGCCGGAAATTGAGTCTGCCGGGTGGATCAGCGGCAAAGGTGTTTGAGCCCCGCTCACAAAATCAATCAAGCATTACAAAAGCGGGGCGAGTTCTTTGACGCCCACCCGGCAGGCTCAATTTCCGGGGTTTCGGGGATGTCGGGGTGCGTTTTCTTTGGTTACTTTCTTTGTCGCATTGACAAAGAAAGTGACTAGCTACCGGGCTACCCCCGACCAACGGTCAGTAGTCAGGCAACGTCCTCAGTTCAAATCCCCCTCAATCCCCCTTTTCCAAGGGGGAAGCCACCTGCTTACCGCCCGCCCCAGCAGCCATTGGCGCAGCCGGCAGCCAACGGCTACTTTCCCTCCAACGCCTCCAGCAAATGAAACAGCGGCTTCAGCTCAATGTACCGCTCGCACACCTTGCGCAAATACCCCATCACAACCGGCATATCCTTCAAATACCCATCCTTGCCATCCCGGTGATACAACCGCGCAAAAATCCCCAGCACCTTGATGTGGCGCTGCGCCCCCATCCACTCGAAATCACGCCAGAAATCGCCAAAATCCGCACGCACCGGCAAACCGGCGGCGCGCGCTTTTTCCCAGTAGCGAATCACCCAGTCGAGCTGATGCTCTTCGTCCCACTCGATATAGGCATCGCGGTAGATCGAGGCGAGGTCGTAAGTGATGGGGCCGTAAACCGCGTCCTGAAAATCGAGAATGCCGGGATTGGGGTCGCTGACCATCAGGTTGCGCGAGTGCCAGTCGCGATGCACATAGACCTGCGGCTGGTCGAGGTTGTTGACAAGCAGCCGCTCGAACACGCTGTGGAGGGTGGCGGTCTGCTCGTCGCTCAGGGTCAGGCCCAAATGCTTCGCCACATACCATTCCGGAAACAGCATCAGCTCGCGGGTAAGCAGGGCACGGTCGTATTCCGGCAGGACGCCGGGGCGACTGGCTTGCTGGATCCGGATCAACGCATCGTTGGCGGCCAGGTACAGCTCGCGTGCTGCGCTTTGATTGGGGTCGGGCTCGTTCAGTGCCGACAGATAGGTGGTGCTGCCCAAATCGGTCAACAGCAAAAAACCCTGCTCCAGATCGGCCGCCAACACTTGAGGCACATGCACACCGGTGTCGCCGAACAGTTTCGCCACGGCGATGAACGGGCGGCAGTCTTCGTGCGCCGGGGGAGCGTCCATCACGATATAATCGCGACCTTTGGCGCCGCCTTGATTTGAGGCGATGCGAAAATAGCGGCGAAAGCTGGCGTCCGCCGATGCCGGGGCGATGTCCAGGGCATCCGTTCCCAATTGTTGGGCGACCCAATGCTGTAATGCTTGCAAACGTTCCACTGTGTTACGGCTCCAAATAACGCTGGTTTCAAATTAACGCTGTTTTCAATTCAACTCACTCACGGATTTTACCTCGTTGTCTTCCCTGCCCGGCCTGACTTGTGTTGCGTTGCTGTTCACTGCGTTGCCTGCGGTGGCGGACTGTCTCGTACTGAAAAAAGATGTCGAGCTGAGGGGGTCGGCAGTGGCGGGCGCGGCAGGACCGATGTTCGTGATGGCCGACAAGATCGAGTCGACCCAGCCCAATGTCATCGTGGCATCGGGCAACGTCGAAGCCCGCCAGGCTGGTCAAAACTTCTTCGCCGACTGGATGCTTTACGACACCACGCAACGTTTTGTCGATGCGCGTGGAAAGGTGCGGATGGAACAGCCCACGCTGCTGGTGAGCGGCGATACGCTCACGTTCAACCTCAACGATTACAGCGGCGAGCTGACCCAGCCGGTCTATTCCTTTCCGGTGCAGCAGGGGCGCGGCCAGGCCGAACACATCAAATTTGTCGACGTGAATAACGCCACCCTCACCCAAGCCACCTACACCACCTGCCCGCTCGGCAACGACGACTGGTATCTGAAGGTAGGCGAACTGGATATCGACAAGTCGCGCCAGGTCGGCACCGCGTACAACACCACCCTGCATTTTCTGGGCGTGCCGATTCTCTACACGCCATGGCTCG
>Ga0156726_1053_pt1 | contig 9761 bp, 6 predicted proteins | sample RifOxyD1_FD_112055 | JGI IMG/M metagenome (GOLD analysis project Ga0156726, IMG submission 112055) | Hydrogenophilales bacterium RIFOXYD1_FULL_62_11
AATAGACGTTGGCGGTGCCCGGTGGAAGCACTGCGGGGACGAAGGTCGCGACCACCGAATAGCCGTAAGCCGCCGCCGTGCCGAGCGAGACCAGCGAGTTCATGTCGGGTGCACCGCGCAGCAACGCCGGTACGCCCTTGCGGAAGAAGCGCAAACCCGGACCGAACATGACCAGGGTGGCGAGCGCGAACTGGATATACCAGCTCGTCTGCTCACCCAGGACCCCCATCACCCAATGGTGCATGGCGGGAATGAGGTGAGAGCCCATCTCGAGGATGAAGACTGGCAAGGCGAGGATGGCTGCAATGAGCAAAGAGCGCCGCAGCGCCCGAGCCTCGCTCTCACGACGCTCGGTGTCCTGATCGCCCGCATTCGCCGTTTCGGCTGACAAGCGGCGAGACTTGTAACCCGCCTGTTTAACCGCCGCTTCCAGCTCGACCGTGGAGACCACCCCGGCAAGGTGGCGCACCCGCGCGCGCTCGGTCGCCAGGTTGACATTGGCTTCGAGCACGCCCGGGATTTGTGCGAGCGCTTTCTCAACCCGGCCCACACACGACGCGCAGGTCATGTCCTCGATCGCTAGCTCGGTGGTCTCTTCGCGGACGGCGTAGCCGGCGCTCTCGATGGCGCGAACAGCCGCCTGCGGATCGGCCAAGCCGGTGAAGGTGATGTCGGCGCGCTCGGTGGCGAGATTGACCGCGGCCGTCTGCACGCCGGGAACTGCTTTCAGCGCGCGCTCGACACGGCCGACGCACGATGCACACGTCATGCCTTCGACCGGAAGACTCAGACGAGTGACTGAGGACATGGATGGATTGGCGCCTTGTTGGGTAACGGAAGCCATTGAATTACTCCTTGAATGTTTCGGTTGAAGAGAAGTTTGAAGATTCCCACCGTGGCAATGTCAAGGCCTGTGTGAGATTTATTTCACGACACGCAATCCCGAAGTGCCGTCGGCTCCGCCGCAGTCCTGATCCGCCTGCGCGCAGATCTCCCAGCCGCCGCCCAGCGCCTTGTAGATGCTGACAACGGCAAGCCGCTGGTGGGTGCGAGCGACTGCTAGCGCACGCTGGCTTGCAAAGTCGGACCGTTCGGCTTCGAGCACATCCAGGTAGATGCCTTCACCTGCTGAAAACCGCACGCGGGCAAGACGAGCCACCTCGCGATTTGCCGCTGACTCAAGAAGACGCAGCCCAAGCGTGCTGCCCGCGGCGCCATAGGCTTTGAAGGCATCGTCGGTTTCCTGCAGTGCACGCAACACGGTCTGGTCGTAGACGATCAACGCCTCTTTGGCCCGTGCCTCGCTGGCGGCGATCCGGGCGCGCACGCGCCCGGTATCGAGAAAAGACCAGCGAATGATCGGGCCGAGGAAGCCGGACAGCGCTCCAGCGCCACTCATCGCATTGAGACTCCCCGCAACGAGCCCGATCGAACCTTGCACCTGGACCTCGGGGTAGAGACCGGCGGTCTCTACCCCAATCCGGGCGGTCGCCGCAGCGAGGGTTCGTTCGGCCGCTGCAATATCGGCGCGCCGTGACAGGAGTGCGGCGGGATCGCCCACGGCGATCGTTCGAACTGCCAGCGCTTCACGCGCAGGCGTGGCAGCGGGTGGTCTGAATGTCTGGGGGGTTTCGCCAAGGAGGGTGGCCAGTGCGTTGGTGGAGGCCGCGCGGCGGCGCTCCAGTTCGGGCGCGGCCACCTCGACATGGTGCAACAAGGCCTCGGCACGGAGCCGGTCGAATTCGCTGGCAGAACCGGCGCGCACGAGACGTTCGACCAGGCCCAGGCTTTCGCGCTGGCTTTGGCTGATGTCGGCGGCGACAGCGAGTTCGGCCTCGATACCGCGTAGCTCGAACCAGGTGGAGGCCACCGCGGCAGCGACGCCCGCCTGCACACCGCGCAGCAGCGCCTCGCGGGAGCCCGCTTGCGCCTGAGCGGCCTCCACCGATCGCCGCACACGGCCAAAGAGATCGATTTCCCAGGAAGCGTCGACCGCGCCGCGATAGGTTTCGATCTGACGCGGCTGGTCCGGCGGCGTCTCGACCTCACTCCGGCGACGGTTCTCATGACCGAGCGCGGCACCACCGCGCGGCAGAAAGCCCTGACGGCTCTCGCCCAGCATGGCCTTTGCCTCTTCGAGCCGCACGGCAGCGATGCCGATGTCATGGTTCGCCGCGAGCGCCCGCCGGATCAAGATGGTCAGCGCTGGATCGTCGAAGGCGCGCCACCACTTCACCTCGACGGCCCCCGAGCCGAGATCCGCCGGTGTCTCGCCGAAGCTGGTGGGAAACTGCGACGAAGGCTGCGAAGGCGGCGAGTAGTTGGGGCCCACCGCCGCGCATCCGGCCAGGATGAGCGCACTCAGGGGGAGCAGAACTGCTTGATAGGGACTTCTCATGACGTGCTCTCCTCCATGAGCGGCTTAGCGCGTGACCTGTGCCGCTCGAAGCGGGCCGACAGGCGGCGCATCACCACATAAAAAACCGGCGTCAGAAACAATCCGAACAACGTCACGCCGAGCATGCCTGCGAAGACCGCGATCCCCATGGCTTGGCGCATCTCAGCCCCAGCGCCGGTGGCCAGTACTAGTGGAACGACGCCGGCGATGAAGGCGAGTGAGGTCATCAGGATGGGCCGCAGCCGCAGTCGGCACGCCTCAATGACCGCATCCAGCGCGCTTGATCCTTCGGCTTCGCGGTTGCGCGCGAACTCGACGATGAGGATCGCGTTCTTGGCGGCCAAACCAACGAGCACGATGAGCCCGATCTGGACGAAGACGTTGTTGTCGCCACCCACCAGCCAGACGCCCATGATCGCGCTCAGCAGACACATCGGCACGATCAGCAGGACCGCCAAGGGCAGCAGCCAGCTGTTGTATTGCGCCGCGAGGATGAGATAGGCGAGCAGCACGCACAGCGGGAAGATGAGCAGCGCCGAGTCTCCGGCCAGCTTTTGCTGGTAGGTAAGGTCAGTCCATTCGAAGCTCATGCCTTCAGGCAGGACCTCCTTCGCCAGGCGCTCCATGACCGCAACCGCTTGCCCCGAACTGACGCCCGCCATCGCGCCGCCCGAGATGTCGGCCGAGGGGTAGCCGTTGTAGTGGATCACGCGGTCTGGACCGGAACTCGGTGAGACGGTGACAAACGAGGACAAGGGCAGCATGTCCCCGGCCGCGTTTCGCACCTGCAAGCGGCCGATGGCTTCTGCCTGCATGCGGTGGTCCGCATCGGCTTGGGCCGTCACCTTGTAGGTGCGGCCGAAGCGGTTGAAGTCGTTGACATAGAGCGAGCCGAGATAGACCTGGAGCGACTCGAATACATCCGCCAGACGGACCCCCTGGCTCTTGGCCTGGGTACGATCGATGGCGACGTCGAGCTGCGGTGCATTGATGTCCAAGCTGGTGAGAAGCCCGGCCACTTTTCCCGACTCGGTGGCTTTCGTCATCAGGATCTGGGTCTGCTGGACCAGGGCATCGAGCCCGGCGCCGCTGCGGTCCTCGACCAGCATCTTGAAGCCACCGGTCGCACCAAGGCCGGGCACCGGTGGCGGTGGGAACACGCCGAGGAAGCCGTCGGGGATGCTGGCGAATTTCGCTTGCAGGCGCCCGGCGATCGCGGTCGCGCTGAGATCGGGCGTCGTGCGATCCTTGAACGGGTCGAGCATGACGAACATGACTGCGGCGTTCGGCACGTTGACGAAGCCGTTGATCGACAGTCCAGGGAACGCAACGACGCTTTCGACGCCAGGTTCAGCCAGCGCGATCTTCGACATCTGCTTGGCGACGGCGTCGGTGCGATCCAGCGATGCCGAGTTCGGTAACTGGGCGATCCCCACCAGATAATATTTGTCCTGCATCGGCACGAAGCCCGGCGGGACGGCCTGGAACCCGAAGAAGGTCAGCGCGAGAAGTCCGCCGTAAACCAGAAGCGCCACCCCGCTGACCCCCACGACCTTGCGGACCGTGTTGCCATAAGCGTCCGGTGCACGCTGGAACGGCCGACCAAGCACCTGAAACAAGCGATCAGCACGACCACGCAGGCTGCGCGGGTCACGCACGAACCCAACCCTGCGCGGCCGCAACAGCATTCCGGCAAGCGCCGGGCTGAGCGTGAGCGAATTGACCGCCGACAGAATCGTCGAGATGGCGATCGTGAGCGCAAACTGGCGATAGAACTCACCCTGCAGACCGCTCAGGAAAGCGGTCGGGATGAAAACGGCGGCGAGCACCGAGGTGATCGCGATGATCGGACCGGTGACCTCGTCCATGGCGCGCCTGGCGGCTTGAGCGGGTTCCTCGCCATTTTCGATGTGACGTTCTACGTTCTCGACCACGACGATCGCGTCGTCGACGACGATGCCGATCGACAGCACCAGGCCAAACAAGGACAAGGTGTTGAGCGAGAAGCCCATCAGATGCATGACGGCGAAGGTGCCGATCAGCGACACCGGTACTGCCATGAGGGGGATTAGCGAAGCCCGCCAGTTGCGCAGGAACAGCACCACCACGATGACGACGAGAAGGATCGCCTCCAGCAGGGTGGTTGCCACCGACTCCAGCGAGGCACGGACAAAGACCGTCGGGTCATAGGCGATGCGCGAGCTGAGTCCGGCCGGGAAGTTGCCTTCAAGCCGCTGCATGGTGGTCCGCACCGACTGCGCAACGTCGAGTGCGTTGGCGCCCGGGCTCTGAACGATCTGCAGCGCGACGGCGGGCTCACCGTCAAGCAGGCTGCGCAGTGCGTAGGCATCGGCCCCCATCTCGATGCGGGCGACATCGCGCAAGCGCGTCACCTGGCCGTCGCCGCCCGTGCGAACGATGATCTCGCCGAACTGCTTCTCGTCGGTCAAACGCCCGAGCGTGTTCACCGTCACCTGGAATACGGCACTGGAATTGGGCGCCTGGCCGACGGAGCCTGCCGCCACCTGCACGTTTTGCTCGCGCACGGCGGCAATCACATCGCCAGCCGTCAGCCCACGTGCGGCGATCAGGCTCGGATCGAGCCAGAGCCGCATACTGTATTCGCCAGCGCCCCAAATCAGGACGTCGCTGACCCCCGAGATACGGGACAGCTCGTCGCGCACCTGGAGGTAGGCGTAGTTCGAAATGTAGAGAGGGTCGTAGCGTTTGTCGGGCGACAGCAGGTGAACCACCATCAGGATGTCCGGCGAGGTCTTCTGCGTGACGACGCCTTGGCGCTGCACCTCTTCAGGCAAACGCGGCAGCGCACGCGAGACCCGGTTTTGCACCTGGATCTGTGCCATATCGGCATTCGTTCCTTGCGCGAAAGTGACGGTCAGGACCATTCGGCCATCAGTTGCCGATTGCGACGACATGTACTGCATGCCCTCGACCCCGGTGATCGCCTGCTCGAGTGGCGCTGCCACCGTTTCAGCGATCACCTTGGGATTGGCGCCCGGGTAGGAGGCGGTCACTTGCACGGTCGGAGGCGTCACCGCCGGATACTCGCTGAGCGGCAATTGAAAGAAGGCAGCGATTCCTGCGATCACTATCAGAATCGAGAGGACGATGGCAAAGATCGGGCGATCAATGAAGAAGCGGGGAAAGCTCATTTCGCGGCTCCTAAGGTTTGCGGCACTGCGAGCGTTCCGTCAATCGCGGCTGACTGTGGTGTGACCTGCATGCCAGGGCGCACCAGCCCCTTGACGACGAGGCGCTCGCCCGGCTGCAGACCTTGCTCGATCACGCGCAAACCGTCGACCACCGGGCCCAACTCAACGGGCCGGTATTCCGTCTTGTCGTCTTTGCCGACGACGAGCACATAGCGGCGGCCCTGATCGGTGCCAATCGATTGATCGGAGACCAGAACCCTGGCTTGCGGCGCGCCGGTCTCCAGTTTGACCTTGGCAAAAAGACCGGGCGTTAATTGTCCATCTGGGTTGTCGACAACAGCGCGGATACGCACCGTTCCCGTCCCACGATCGGCGGTGTTGGAGAGGAAGTCGACACGGCCGAACCGCGAATACGTCTTGTCGGTGAGCAGTGCCACCATGACCTTTGCCGCCTGTGACCCCTGTGGGGTAGCGTTGGCTCGGCCTGCGGCGAGCGATCGCAAATACGTGCGTTCGTCGACATCGAAATAAACATGGAGCGGATTGATCGAGACGATCGTCGTGAGTGGTGTCACGCCACTTGCGACGTAGTTGCCCTCGGTGACGAGCGCTTGACCGACACGTCCACTGATTGGCGCCGTGACGCGCGTGAAACTCAGGTCCAATTGCGCAGCATCTACCGCCGCCTTGGCGGCGTCGACCTGTGCTTTGCGCGCATTCAGCGAGGCGGTTGCGGTGTCGAGGCGATCACGAGCGACGATCTTTTGGCCGAACAGCTGTTCGGCTCGCGCATGTTCCGCCTGGGCGAGCAACGATGCCGCTTCAGCCTCGCGCAGGCGTGCCGTCGCTGCGGTCAGCGCGGCTTGGAACACCCGTGGATCGATGCGAAAGAGCCCACGCCCCTTCTCAACAAAGCGGCCCTCGGGCACGCTCACGTCCTGAATGTAGCCGGCGACCCGCGGGCGCAGCTCAACCCGCTTGACCGCGGCCAGCGAGCCGGTGAACTCGACAAATGGCGTCACCGGGCGAACGATCACCTTGGCCACCGGAACCCCGGGTGGCTTTGCGGGAGCGGCGGAGGGCACCGTCTCCTTGCATCCCGCGATAGCAAGCGCAACGCTTAGCGCCGCAGTGGTCAGGGTTACGCGTTTGACCTTCATCATTTTTCCTTTCGCGACTGGAGTCGAGCTGGTTTTGCTGAGCCGAAGTAGCTCCTGTTGCATTTATCGGGTTTGCCACGCTTGGAAGGTCAAGCGTTTTTTTAATTCGAGCGTTCCGTTGCAGGGTGCTGTTGACCGGATGCTAGGTGCAATCCCCCTCAGTGGCCGCTATGCGCTGGGTTCTACCGTCTGAAGTGGGCAGGGCAGTCGTTCAGGAGCGTGTGGCGAGTCAACGATCGGACTTGTGAGTACAGGGGACGCAGCAAATCGAAAAGCCGTTGTCACCTTCGGCCGACGTCCTGCCGGTCGTAGCTAGGTAGTCGACCGTCGCATCCTCGGCCGAAGCTGCCGCTGGCGCCTTGATCCGACGACTTTCGCTATGAATTCGTTACCGGACATAAGCCAGAAAATCCACTGAACGGCAGCATTCTGATTTCATATGCGGCAGGACACGCTGCTGCCGCTTGAGCGCCGGGTTGGGCGCTTACCAAGCCAACTGTATAGTTCTTGCGCCGGCATTGGCCGCGCGAACAAGAATCCCTGCGCCAGCGGGCAGCCCAGCGCTTGCAGAATCTGGGCCTGGCGCTGGTCTTCGACCCCTTCCGCCACCACTATTGCCTTCGTCTGCCACGCAAGCACCAGGACACCTCGCAAACCGTCTGTTCTCATAGAGTGTCCACGGTATGAACGAACTCTTTGTGGATACGATCAACTCTGTAGAATGCACCCCATGCGTCGCCTCATCATCCTGATCATCATGCTCATCGTTCCGCTCCAGTTCGCCTGGGCGGCGGCGGCCGGCTTCCATGGTCACGTGGGGAAGAGCGTGGCCACCTCGGGCTTTCATACTCATGATCATGACCATCATGAAAGCGCTCATCCAGATCACGAATCCTCTGGCGACACGAATAATCAGGATCACAACGAGGACGGACATCATGGCCACTACCATCCCGTCTTCTCCACCATCCTGATGGAATCCGACCTCACGCTGGATATGGCTTTGCCCGACGGGCCGATTCTGTATCCGCCTGCGGCTTTTTTCTCTCGTATCCCTCCGCTTCTCGATCGTCCCCCTCTAGCGCGCGCCTGAACCGGCGAGCGCTTGCTCTAACGCGGCTTTTGGCCGTGTTCTCCTGTCGCACGCCGGTGTTCTTCGTCCCCTGTTTTGATCACGAGGAAGACCATGCGATTCGCGCTATCCGTATGCCTGCTCGCGCTGCCGTTGGCAGTATGGGCACAAACACCGCTTACCGAGGCCGAGGCTGTGCGCCTGGGTCTGACCCGCGCCGACTTCGCCGATCTTGAGCGCGGCGCGGTGCAGGCCGCCGAGGCCGATGTTGTCGCCGCCGGCCTGTTTCCCAATCCCACCCTGAGCTACAGCCGTGATCGTGTCGGCGATTCGCCTGAAGAGGTCGAACAAGTCTGGATGCTCGAACAAACCTTCGACGTCTCCGGGCGCCGTGGGCTGCATCGTGAAGCAGCCAGCCGCCGGGTGGCTGCCGTCACCGCCGGCAACGCCAGCCGGAAACTCCAAATGGCCGCCGAAGTCCGGCGCACTTTCCATGACGTATTGTTCCGGCAGGAAACCATTCGCGCGACCGAGACCTGGACGCAGCGTTTCGCTCGGGTCGAGGGCATGGTTGGCAAGTTGGCCCGCGCCGGTGAGGCTTCCGGCTATGACCGGCGCCGCCTGGCACGCGAACGCCTGACGGCGGAAGCACGGCTGGCGGCCGAACGCGCCGAACTCGATCGATCCCTGGCGCGCCTGATGGCGCTCACCGGCACACCCGAAGCGCCTCTTCTGATCGGCGAATTGTTGCCGCCGTCCCCAGCTCCCATCGATACAGCATTGCCACGGCTCGAACAGCGCCCCGATCTGCAGGCGTTGTCACGCCGTGCCGAGGCGTCCGATCTGGAGGGCCGTGCTGCACAACGCGGCGGAATTCCGGATGTGACTGTGGGGATCGGCCCCAAGTATGTCGACAACGGCATCACCCAGGACAACGGTGTGGCGTTGTCGCTTTCCGTTCCGCTGCCGGTGTTCGACCGCCAGCAGGCCGGTCAGCAGCGCGCGGCGGCCGAAGCCTTGCAGGCGCGCGCCGAATACCGCCTGGCGAAGCGTCGCGCCGAGGGCGAGCTGCGCGGCCTCCACCGCCAGGCCGAAGGCTTGCGCGCAACTGCGGCCGACTACCGCAGCCGCGCAGTGGCGGCGTCCTCCCAACTCTTGCGAATTGCCGAAACGGCCTATCAGGGTGGCGAATCCAGCCTGCTGGAATTACTCGACGCCTACCGCGGCGCGCTCGAGGCAGAAACCACCGCCCTTGAACTTGAACGGCGGGCGCGTGAAGCCCGCATCGAATACGACCTGTTGACCGGGAGCACCGAATGAACCCCCTGAACTTTGCACTCTTGCTTGCAACCACGCTGACGCTTGCCGCCTGCGGCGACAAGGCAGCCGATAGCCATGCTCCTGATACGCCTGCTGAAGCTGAGGCCGAACATGGCCACGGCACCGGCGGTGAAAAAATCACCCATTTCAGCGACCGCACCGAGTTGTTCGTCGAGTTCCCGCGACTGGTGGTGGGCGAGAAATCAGCCTTTGCCGCGCACTTAACCACGCTAACCGACTTCAAGGCCCTGACCGCCGGCAAAGTCACGGTCCGGCTGTCGGGCGGCGACCAGCCTGACGAAGTCTTTGCCGTCGACGGCCCCACCCAGCCCGGCATTTTCCGTCCCGAGGTGACGCCGAAGCATGCCGAGGATCGCGAGTTGACGATCGAAGTCGTCACAGCGGAATTCAGCGCGACCCATGAACTCGGCCCGTTCACGGTGTACGCCGACCGCAAGGCCGCCGAGGCCGAGCCGGCTCCGCACGATGACGAAGGCATCAGCTTCACCAAGGAACAGCAGTGGAAAGTCGATTTCGCCACCGCCGAGGTGGTGACGCGTGCGATCCGGACGGCAGTCAATGCGACCGGTGTCTTGCGCGCCCGCCCGGACGGCGAGGCCCAGCTCACCGCCGTGGCG
>Ga0156726_1057_pt2 | contig 9333 bp, 9 predicted proteins | sample RifOxyD1_FD_112055 | JGI IMG/M metagenome (GOLD analysis project Ga0156726, IMG submission 112055) | Hydrogenophilales bacterium RIFOXYD1_FULL_62_11
GCCACCGCCCATGCCCTTTGCGGGCGGCTCATCGGGCAGGGTTACGCCTTGCTGCTTGGCACGTACCTGCATTTCCTTGTGGTGCTGCGCGCGGACTTGTTCGCGCTCTTCGTTGGTTTTGGCGTTACGCATTTTGGCCTGGTACTCGGTGCGTTCCTGTTGGGTCATCAGCTGGCTGCCGTACACCTGTTCCTGTGCCTGGTTCTTCACGGGTGCATCGGCGGCAAACGCCGGGTTGAAGGCAAGCAACAGGCTGCTTGTCATCGCCGAAATAAATAAGGACTTGTTCAACATTTTCGTGCTCCTTGAGCCGTGGGGTTGTCAGGAATGAGGCGCGCCGCCACAACCCCGTCGGCATGCGCATCTTGGTTGATAGTAGATCTTCAGATGGCTATTTGTCGCCTGATCAGCAACATCAGTCCGGGGTCAGCGGTCGCCACACTTTTCCTGCGGGCTGCTCACAATGGCATCCACCTCATCCTGCGCGATGACCTGCGCGGTATAGGGTTGGCGGGTCATGGACTCGATCGTGCTGGCGAAGGCGCGCAGGTGATTGCGCGAGCCGCACAGCAGGTTTTCATAGGTGGAGTCGAGGTCGGCATTGTCGGCACGCTCAATCGCGGCCACCAGATCGCGCATGTCGGTTTCCTCGATGATGCCGCCGACCTGCAGCGCATTCAGGGCGCTGAGACGGCCCTTCTCCATCAGCGTGCCATACAGCGACTGCAAGTCTGAATTGGAGAATTCACCAATGGCCTTGCCGGCTGCCGGATCGGTCAGCCGGTAGGTGCGCAGCAGCTTGAGGACGGCGTCCATGTGGCTTTGCTCGGAACTGGCGATGTTGCTGAATACCGGCAGCCCCCAGGTTTCGTAGAGCGTCAGATACACATCCCGCGCCAGCTTTTCTTCCTCACGCATGAAAAGCAGATCGGATTTTTCGGCCGTGGACAGGCTCGATAGCGTGGTTTTGGCCGTGGCGGAAACGCTGGCGGCATGCAGCGGTGCGCTGACGGCCAAGGCCAGGGCAAGCGAGAAAGCCGAGAGGGGTTTTGCAAACATGGTTGATTCCTTCATTAAACAATAAAGACGGCCGCCAGCCATGTAGCAGCGCGCTTAACGCCCTTTGCCGCCTCGACCCGCGCTGCCGGAGGGTTCGATCCGCGCAGGGGCAGGGGCTTGCATGGGCTGGATGGCGTTCATGTCGGGGCCGGGTTGGTTCCGGATGTTCGCGTTGATGCCATGACGGGCGTCATAGCCGATTCCGTAACGGCTGTTGCTGCGCGGCGCGTTTTGGGTGTCGAGGTTTCCGCCCGGTTGCGGGTCCAGATTGGAGAAACGCGGTCTGGCGGCAGGCGTGAACACGACCGAGCCTTCGCCATGAGCGGGGGGATCGTAAGGCGCAGCCTGAACCGTTGTGATGAACAACAAGGGCATCAGCAGAAAAAGGGGTTTGGACATGAGCCTCATGGGGTTCGATTCCATTACAGATGAGCGGGCTATTCTGCACCGGGCACAGGGGTTTGCGCGCTCAAGCTGCGTGGCGGACGAATTCGTCCGCCACGCAGAACGACTGGCTTTACAGCGCTGCGGGCACCGCACCGCCAGCGGGTTCGCTCTGACGGATCTGGGTCATGGCGCGGCGCTGTGCCATGTCCTGCTGCATGTCCGGTGTGCCGCTCTGCGACTGCGTGCGGGTCTGGGTCTGCTCACGGGTCTGGGTGCGTGTGCGCGTCATGTCGCCCGATCCCTGGCCCTTGTTCTGCTGCATGGAACCCAGGCCGCTCGACTGCCCGCCCATCTGGCCCGAGCCCATGCCGCCACTCATGCCGCCGCCCTGGCCACCGCCCATACCGCCCCCTTTGCCGCCTGCCTGCACATCAAGGGTTGCGCCCAGTGCGAGAAGGGCTGCGAAAACGGCTGCTGTGGATTTGCTTGCTTTCATGTTGTGGTTCCTTTGCGTGAGTCATGAGGGTTGATTGCCGCCACGGTTTCAATTCCGCTGGCAGTGGACGCAGTATCACGACCAGGCGTTTCGGTGGTCTTACGTAGCCGCTACAGGTTGTTACAGGTTGTTACGCGGCGGCGGGCGTGGCGTGTTGCCGGTAATATTGGCCCTTCTCGCATTCCGGGCAAGGTGGACTCCAAATGGTCGAAGACGCAGCGCAGCGCATCCTGGTGGTGGACGACGACGTTGCGTTGCGCGAACTGGTGACGTCGTACCTGGGCGCCAGCGGCTATGAGGTGGAAGGCGTGGGCGACGGTGCAGCGTTTCGTGCCAGCATGGCAGAACGCGGTGCCGATCTGGTGGTGCTCGACCTGATGCTGCCGGGCGAAGATGGTTTGAGCCTGCTCAAATGGCTGCGTACCGACGGTGGCCCGCCGGTCATCATCGTTTCCGCGCGCGGCGAGGAAGTCGACCGGGTGGTGGGGCTGGAAGTGGGTGCCGACGACTATCTGGCCAAGCCCTTCGGCCCGCGCGAACTGCTCGCCCGCGTGCGCGCGGTGCTGCGGCGCGGCGGCGCGAATGCCGTTGCGCCGAAAGAAGCGGAGGCGCTAGCTTTCGGCCCGTTCCGGCTGGACGTCAACAGCCATGTCCTGCTGCACGACGGCGCAGAAATCCCCCTGACTTCCGGCGAGTTCACCCTGCTGCGCATTTTTCTCGAACACCCCAACCAGGTACTGACGCGCGATCACCTCATCACCTTGGTCAAGGGTTACGAACGCGCGCCGTTCGACCGTAGCGTCGACGTGCGGGTGACGCGCCTGCGCCGCAAGATCGAGCCTAACCCCGAAGCGCCAGTCTATCTGCGCACCATCTGGGGCGAGGGCTATCTGTTCTCGCCGCGCGGCGAGAGTGCTGCGTGAAACGGTTTACCCGCAAACCGCCCCGCTCGCTGTTTCGCCATACGGCGCTCACCATCGCGGTGGGTTTGCTGGTGTTTCAGCTTGCCTCGGGCGCGGCGATTTTTTTCAACCTCATGCGGCCCCTCGCCCAGCGCTCGGCCGACGACATGGCCGCTTTATTGGTGTTGTCCGCGCGCACCTGGGTTGAGCTGCCGGCGGCGACGCGACCCGCTTTCGAGGCGGAGCTGCTGCTCAGTCACCACATGGAGTTGAGCGAAGTCCAGGCGCCGCTGGGCGACGAGGTCGGGCATCACCCCTATCTCAATTTCCTGCGGGAGTCGCTCACGACCCGGCTCGACCCGGGTGCCAGCCTGCATGTGACCGAGTCCACCGATGGTCGTTTTCATGCCGACATTCCGATGGCACGGCGTGTGTTGCGTTTCAGCTTCGACAAGGAGCTGATCACGCCGCGCCCCTCGCTGGCGCTGGCCTGGAGTGCCGTCGCCGGCCTGCTGGTGACGCTGATTCTGGCCTGGCTGCTGGCGCGCCGCATCACCGCCCCGGTGGCGCGCCTGACCGATGCCGCGCGCCAGATCGGCAGCGGTGAGCGCCCGCCCCGGCTGCCGGAGTCGGGCGAGTACGAGCTGGCCGAGCTGGCGCGGATTTTCAATCAGACCGCCGCCCAGCTGGCGGCGCGGCGCGAAAACCAGAGCACGCTGCTGGCCGGTGTCTCGCACGACCTGCGCAGCCCGCTTGCCCGCCTCAAAATGGCGCTGGGGATGCTGGCCGATGAACGCGACTCGCCGCTGCTCAGCCGCATGGAGCGCGATGTCGGCGAAATGGAAACGCTGATCGGTGCGCAACTGGAACTCGCCCGCGCCCAGGAGCGCGAAGCCGCCGAGGCCACGGACATCGACGCCCTGCTGAATGAACTGATTGAGGCCGCCGAGGCACAATCGCCCGGCCAAACCCATCTGCGTGCCGACGGGCCACCGTGCCGGGCGGTCATCGCGCCGCTGGCACTCAGGCGGATTCTCGGCAACCTGCTGGAAAATGCCCTGCGCTATGGCGGCCCGGGGCGGCTGGAGCTGGTGCGGCGGCGCGGTTCGAGGGGGCTGCTGATCGGGGTGCGCGACCGCGGCCCGGGCATTCCCGCCGCGCAGCGCGAAGCGGTGTTCCGCCCCTTCTTCCGCCTCGATCCTTCGCGCAACCGCGCCACCGGCGGCAGTGGTCTCGGTCTCGCCATTGCCCGCCAGCTGGCTGAAACCCAGGGTTGGACGGTCGCCCTCAAACCGCGCGTCGGCGGCGGCACCAGCGCCTGGCTGGCGATTCCGGTTAATTAAGCCGCGAGCGACAGCTCCAACGCCCGCAACACCCGCCCGGCCAGCAGCGTCATCTCGCTTGGCGTGATTACATACGGCGGCATCAGGTAAACCGTGTGGCCGATCGGGCGCATGAATACCCCCTGCGCCAGCGCCTCAGCGTGAAAGCGGGTGGCGAAACCGGGGCCGGCGTCGGCCACGTCAAATGCCCAGATCATTCCGGCATGGCGGAAATGGCGCACCCGTGAGTGAGCGGACACTTCTTCCAGTGCCCCTGTCATTTCAAGTGACTTGATCCGGTTGGCGGCAATGACCTGATCGTGCTCGAAGATATCAAGCACTGCCAGCGCCGCCCGGCAGGCGAGCGGATTGCCGGTATAGGAATGCGAATGGAGGAAGCCGCGCGCGGTGGCGTCATCGTAAAACGCGGTGTAGATCGCATCCGTCGTCAGCACCGCCGACAGCGGCAGATAGCCGCCGGTGATGCCTTTGGACAGGCAGATGAAATCCGGTTTGATGCCTGCCTGTTCGCAGGCAAACATCGACCCAGTCCGGCCGAAACCCACCGCAATTTCGTCGGCGATCAGATGCACGCCGTATTGGTTGCACAGCTCACGCGCCCGGATGAGATACACCGGGTGATACATCGCCATTCCCGTTGCGCCCTGCACCAGCGGCTCAACGATGAAGGCAGCGGTGGTGGCGGCGTGTTCGGCGAGATGGGCTTCCAGCGCGTCGGCGCAACGCAGCGCAAAGGCTTCGGCGGATTCGCCCGGATCGGCCAACCGTGCGTCGGGTGTCGGCACCTGGACCGAATGTCTGAGCAAGGGCGCGTAGGTGGATTTGAACAGCGGAATATCGGTTACCGACAGCGCGCCCACGGTTTCGCCGTGATAGCCGTTTTGCAGGCTCATAAAGCCGTTCTTCTGCGTCTGGTCTGTGTTGCGCCAATAGTGAGCGCTCATTTTCAGCGCGATTTCGGTGGCCGAGGCGCCGTCCGAACCGTAGAACGCGTGGCCCAGTCCGGTCAGCGCAGCCAGCCGTTCCGACAGCTCGACCACCGGCGCATGGGTCGCCCCGGCCAGCATCACATGCTCGATTTTGCCGAGCTGGTCGGTGATCGCCGCGTTGATGCGCGGGTTGCAGTGGCCGAACAGATTGACCCACCAGCTCGAAATCGCGTCGAAGTAGCGCCGCCCCTCGGTATCGATCAGCCATGCTCCTTCACCGCGCGCGATCGCCAGTGGCGGCGATGCTTCCAGCTGCTTCATCTGGGTGCAGGGGTGCCAGACGGCGGCGCGGGTACGCTCAATCAGGTTATTTACACCCAAATCTTTCATTTAAGTTATCCCTGCCCTTGAAATTGTCACAGTGCGCCCCTACTATTAGCACTCGACGGCGATGAGTGCTAATCACTCGGTCGCCGCTTCTATTTTTGTCGGCTCCAAAGAGCCGCCTGTTACGCAACGTAATTGAAACTTTAGGCAATGGAGACTTTGCAATGAAAATCCGTCCTCTGCACGACCGAGTGATTGTTAAACGCATGGAAGAAGAGCGCAAGACCGCTTCCGGCATCGTGATCCCCGACGCAGCAACCGAAAAACCCGACCAGGGCGAAATCATCGCCGTCGGCACGGGCAAAAAAGACGACCAGGGCAAACTGATTCCGCTCGACGTAAAAGTCGGCGACCGCGTGCTGTTCGGCAAATACGCAGGCCAGACCGTCAAGGTCGACGGCGACGAACTGCTGGTGATGCGCGAAGAAGACATCATGGGCGTGGTTGAGAAGTAATCGCTTCAACGTAAGCGAATACTCACTACACAGGTCTGATTGATTAGGCCAACCGAATTAAATTCAGGAGTTAAAACATGGCTGCAAAAGACGTACGTTTTGGTGATTCCGCGCGTGCCCGCATGGTGGCAGGCGTCAATATTCTGGCTGACGCCGTTAAAGTAACCCTCGGCCCGAAAGGCCGCAACGTGGTGCTCGACCGTTCCTACGGCGCACCGACCGTGACCAAGGACGGCGTTTCGGTCGCCAAGGAAATCGAGCTGAAGGACAAGCTGGAGAACATGGGCGCGCAGATGGTCAAGGAAGTCGCTTCCAAGACCTCCGACATCGCCGGTGACGGCACCACCACGGCAACCGTACTGGCCCAGTCCATCGTCAACGAAGGCATGAAGTTCGTTGCCGCCGGCATGAACCCGATGGATCTGAAGCGCGGCATCGACAAGGCCGTGATCGCCATCGTCGGTGAACTGAAGAAGATGTCGGTGCCCTGCACCAGCAGCAAGGAAATCGCCCAGGTCGGCGCCATTTCCGCCAACTCCGATTCTTCGATCGGCGACATCATCGCTGCTGCGATGGACAAGGTCGGCAAAGAAGGCGTGATCACGGTTGAAGACAGCTCGGGTCTGGAAAACGAACTCGACGTCGTCGAAGGCATGCAGTTCGACCGCGGCTACCTCAGCCCCTACTTCATCAACAATCCCGACAAGCAGATGGCGTTGCTGGAAGATCCCTTCATCCTGTTGTACGACAAGAAGATCTCCAACATCCGCGACCTGCTGCCCGTACTGGAGCAAGTCGCCAAGGCCGGCAAACCGCTGATGATCGTCGCTGAAGATGTCGACGGCGAAGCGCTCGCTACTCTGGTGGTGAACAACATTCGCGGCATTCTGAAAACCTGCGCCGTTAAGGCACCGGGCTTCGGTGATCGTCGCAAGGCAATGCTGGAAGACATGGCCATCCTCACCGGCGGCACCGTGATCGCTGAAGAAGTCGGTTTGAGCCTGGAAAAAGCCACCCTGCAGGATCTGGGTCGCGCCAAGCGCATCGAAATCGGCAAGGAAAACACCATCGTCATCGATGGCGCCGGTAACGCCGACATGATCAAGGGCCGTATCAGCCAGATCAACAAGCAGATCGACGAAGTCAGTAGCGATTACGACCGCGAGAAACTGCAGGAACGCAAAGCCAAACTGGCTGGTGGCGTGGCAGTGATCAAGGTTGGCGCCGCAACCGAAGTCGAAATGAAAGAGAAGAAGGCCCGTGTCGAAGACGCGCTGCACGCCACCCGTGCTGCCGTTGAAGAAGGCATCGTTCCCGGCGGCGGCGTGGCACTGCTGCGCGCCAAGGCTGCCGCTGCTGCGGTCAAGGGCGACAACCACGACCAGGACGCCGGCGTGAAAATCGTGCTGCGTGCCATCGAAGAGCCACTGCGCCAGATCGTCAAGAACTGTGGCGAAGAGCCTTCAGTCGTCGTCAACAAGGTGCTGGAAGGCAAGGGCAACTACGGCTACAACGCCGGCACCAGCGAGTACGGCGACATGGTGGCAATGGGCGTGCTCGACCCCACCAAGGTCACCCGCACCGCGCTGCAGAACGCTGCGTCGATCGCCAGCCTGATGCTGACCACCGACTGCATGGTCGCTGACCTGCCGGATGACAAGCAAAACGCTCCAATGGGCGGCGGCGATATGGGCGGCATGGGTGGCATGGGCGGCATGATGTAATTTGCCGGTTCTGTTGCTGATGCCCTCACGGGTATGCAGGCTGTCTAAAAGCCCCGCTTCGGCGGGGCTTTTTTATGTCCAGACGCTACGTTTTTCCGGGCTCGCGGCTTGCGGAGTCAAGTTGCACCTGACCATAATGACCGTGGGCCCACGCCGGGACAAAAAGGAAATTCATGTCAGAGGCAGCCAATTCGCTGATTCGAGCCACCGCAGATCACTTGAGTCAGTTTGCCCCATTCGACCAGATGGAAGGCGGGCACGTACAGTGGTTGGCGCAGCATGCAACGCTGCGGTATTTTGCCAAGGGGGAAACGGTTCTGTCGCCGCAACAGACGGAGCCTGTCGCTTTTTTCATCATCAAGCAGGGCGTGGTTCAAGGTGAGCAGGGCATCAGCCAGCCGCCTGAAGACAGCGCCTGGCTCGAGCTGCATGAGGGCGAGTGTTTTCCGCTGGGCGCGCTGCTCGCCAAGCGACCGGTCACCGGCACTTACCGTGCAAGCAGCGATGTCTTTTGCTACGTTGTGCCGGCGGAAGACTTTCTGTACCTGACGCGGCTGAGCGAAGCGTTTTACGACTTTTGCACGCGTCGCATTGCCAACCTGCTCGAGCATTCGCAACACCTCATCCAGGCAGGGTATTCCAAGGCCAGTGCAGAGCAACAATCGATGAACAGCACCCTTGCGGCCATCGTTCAGCGGCAACCGGTGACCTGTTCTCCGCACGACTCCATCAGGCAGGCGTTGCAACTAATGGAGCGTCACGGCGTGGGTGCCATGGTTGCCGTGGACGATCAAGTCCCACTGGGCATCCTCACGCTGCACGATGTGCTGAGCCGTGTGGCATTGGCGGAAGCCGATCTCGACCAGCCGGTCATCGGCATCATGAGCACGACACTCACGACCTTGCCGCCCCATTCCCTGGCGCATGACGCGGCGCTCGCGATGGCAAAACAGGGCATCCGTCATGTGTTGGTGACCGACAACGGCCACCTGACCGGCGTGATATCGGAAAAGGATTTGTTCACGCTGCAACGCGTCGGTCTGCACCAGATCAGCAGCAGCATTCGTCATGCCACGACAATCGTTTTGCTGAAGCAATGCGCGCGCGATATCCAGCAGCTTGCCCGCAACCTGCTGGCCCAAGGCATGGCGGCGGAGCAGCTGACCCAGATCATTACCACGCTCAATGACCTGCTGACCACGCGCATCATCGAACTCGAGTTGCAGGGCGACCCGGCCCGGGACATCGAGTTTTGCTGGCTGGCGTTGGGCTCCGAGGGACGCTTCGAGCAGACGCTCAACACGGACCAGGACAACGGCATCATCTTTGCGCCCAAGGCCAACGAGGATCCTGTGGCGCTACGCGAGGTGTTGTTGCCGTTTGCCAAACGGGTCAATCTCGCGCTCGCGGAATGCGGGTTCCCGCTGTGCGGAGGCGAGGTGATGGCATCGAATCCAAAGTGGTGTGCGTCGCTCCAGGAATGGCAGGGGACATTCGACAAATGGATTTATCACGGCGCCCCGATGGACCTGCTGCACTCGACGATCTTTTTTGATTTCCGCCCGCTTTACGGCGCCTCCCACCTGGGAAAAGCCCTGCGCGGATGGTTGCAGACCGCCGCGCCGAAGAACTCGCGCTTTCTGCACCAGCT
>Ga0156726_1119_pt2 | contig 9231 bp, 9 predicted proteins | sample RifOxyD1_FD_112055 | JGI IMG/M metagenome (GOLD analysis project Ga0156726, IMG submission 112055) | Hydrogenophilales bacterium RIFOXYD1_FULL_62_11
CTGAACCTGCTGCGGGAAATCGAGACGCTCAAGGCCGAGGTGGCCAAGCTGCGTGGCTTGACTGAGGTGCAGGCGCACCAACTGGATACGCTGGACAAGCGGCAAACCGATTTGTATGCCGACCTCGACCAGCGTCTGACCGAGCTCGCCAAAGAGGCCAAGGCCGCCGTGCCCGTGGCACCTGATGCCGCCACGGTTGCGCCCCCTGATGCCCAGGTGGAATCGGCCGCCTACGAAGCCGCGCTCAAGCTGTTTCGCGAGGACAGCTACACAGCCGCCATCGCGGCATTCAAGACGTTTCTCAAAACCTATCCGGACAGCGCGCTGGCACCCAACGCGCAATACTGGATCGGCTATTCGTATTACGCATTGAAGGACTACAAGACTTCTCTGGCCCAGCAGCAAAAGCTGGTGGTGGTTTACCCGACCAGTGCAAAGGTTCCTGATGCGCTGCTCAACATCGCCTCCAACGAGATTGCGCTGAACAAGCTTGCCGCCGCGCGCAAAACGCTGGAGCAACTGGTTGCCCGCTATCCCGGCACGCCTGCTGCAGATCTGGCGAGCCGTCGGCTGGCCACGCTGAAGTAAGCATGTCCGATGTCTTGACGCTGCACCCGCAAGGAGTAGGCCGTGGTTGCGCCCGCGAGCACCCGGAAGGGCATAAAGGGGAGGCCGTGATTGTGGAGCCGATAAATCGGCAACAACCACGCACTCAAGCCGATGAGTCGACAACAACCACGCTGCGTTTAACCGAGGTTTTTCTGTCGTTGCAGGGTGAAACCAGCCGCGCCGGCTTGCCGACCGTGTTTGTTCGCCTGACCGGCTGCCCGTTGCGCTGTCGCTGGTGCGATACGCCCTACAGTTTTCAGGGCGGCGAAACCGTCACGCTGAATGCCCTGCTGGCGCAAATTGCGGCGTTTGGCGTGCCGACCGTGTGCGTGACCGGTGGCGAACCGCTGGCGCAAAAAAGCTGCCCGGCATTGCTGACGGCCTTGTGCGACGCCGGTTATTCCGTCTCGCTCGAAACCAGCGGCGCGCTCGATGTCAGCCCGGTCGACCCGAGGGTATCGCGCATCGTCGACATCAAGGCGCCGGAGTCGGGCGAGGAGGCGCGCAATCGCTGGGAGAACCTTGCCCACCTCACGCCGAATGATGAAATCAAGTTTGTTCTGGCCAGTCGCGCCGACTACGATTGGGCGCGCGAAGTCATCCGCGCGCAGAACCTGATCCGCATCTGTCCGGTGCTGGTGTCGCCGGTTCAGGGGGAGCTGCAACCGGCGCAACTGGCCGACTGGGTGCTCGCCGACCGGCTGCCCGTGCGGATGCAGCTGCAACTGCACAAAATACTCTGGGGCAACACGCCGGGAAAATGAAGCCTGCTGTCATTCTGCTATCGGGCGGGCTCGATTCCGCTACCGTGCTGGCCATCGCGCGCGAAGCCGGCTATGCCTGTCACACCTTGAGTCTCGATTACGGCCAGCGCCACAACGCCGAACTGGCTGCCGCCGCGCGTCTGGCACGGAGTCTGGGCGCAGTCGAGCATCGGGTCGTGAAACTCGGCCTGGGGGATTTTGGCGGCTCGGCGTTGACCGATGCCTCCATCGCCGTGCCCGAAACGCCCACCAGCGGCATTCCCGCCACCTATGTGCCGGCCCGCAACACCGTGATGCTGTCCCTGGCGCTGGCCTGGACCGAGGTGCTGGGCGGGCGCGACATCTTTATCGGCGTCAACGCGGTTGATTATTCGGGCTACCCTGATTGCCGGGCTGAATTCATCGCAGCCTTTGAGCATATGGCCAACCTGGCCACCCGTGCCGGGGTCGAAGGCGCGCAGTTGCGCGTTCATGCGCCGCTGCAATATCTGTCCAAGGCAGAAATCATCCAGCGCGGCATTCAACTGGGCGTGGATTACGCGCAAACCGTAAGTTGTTATCAGGCCGACCTTGAAGGCCGCGCCTGCGGACGCTGTGATTCCTGTCGCCTGCGACGTGAGGGCTTTCTCAACGCAGGCATTCCCGATCCGACACACTACTACTCAGTCGCCGACTGAGCCGGGCGCGACGCGCATGCGGCCACGCCGCACCGTACGACATCATGTGTTTTCCTCTCACAGGCACGCAAGCCCGGCTTTGCCCAAGCGCCCCAATGGTATTTATTGGTCAGCCTGGCTTGTGCGCAAACATATTATGATTCTCTAATTTTTCCGGGCGCCCGCAGCGGCCCGGCATTCTGTTCCCGAGGAGAAATAGCCGAATGACTTATGAAGATTTCGCCAGTGCGCACTCGTTTTTTCTGTGGTCGACCTTTGCGATCGCGATGATCTTTGGCGCCGTGGTCAACAAGACCAACTTCTGCACCATGGGCGCGGTGTCCGACTGGGTCAACATGGGCGACACTGGACGCATGCGCGCCTGGATACTCGCCATCGCGGTCGGCGTGCTGGGCGTGACGGGCCTCGAGGCTGCCGGCCTGGTCAACGTCAGCAGCACCTTCCCGCCCTACCGCCAGAACAGCTTGCCCTGGCTGGAATACGCACTCGGCGGCGTCCTGTTCGGCATCGGCATGACGCTCGCCTCCGGTTGCGGCAACAAGACCCTGATCCGCATCGGCGGCGGCAACCTCAAGTCGATCATGGTGCTGTTGGTCATCGCCCTGATCGCCTACTTCATGATCAATCCCTTTCCGGGCAGCGACAAGACGCTTTATTCCACCCTGTTCTATCCCTGGACCAATCCCACCGCAATCGCCTTGAGCACCAACCAGGACCTGGGCGCCATACTCTTCAGCGACGATGTCGCAACCGGCCGCATGGTGGCGGGAGGCGTCGTCGGCATCGTGCTGCTGGCATGGGCCTTCAAATCGGCAGATTTCCGCACCAACTTCGACAACGTCCTCGGCGGTCTCGTGGTCGGCCTCGTGGTGCTCGCCGCCTGGTATCTCACCAGCAACATCATGGTCAACGCTGACGGCGAAGTGATGTCGCTGCAAGCCTACGTGCAGAGCTGGGATTTCTACGCGCCCGCTGACGCCGTTCGCCCCGATGTCGCCCCGCTTGCCGCGCAGTCCTTCACCTTCATCAACCCCATGGGCCAAACCCTTGGTTACGCGGCCAGCGGTTTCGATCACACCTTGCTGACCTTCGGCATCATGGCGCTGGCCGGGGTGATCTCAGGCTCCCTGCTGTGGACGCTGATTTCGCGCAGCTTCCGCATCGAGTGGTTCGCCTCCGGCGGCGACTTCGTCAATCACTTGGCCGGCGCCATCCTCATGGGCTTTGGCGGCGTGCTGGCGATGGGCTGCACCATTGGGCAGGGCATCACCGGCTTTTCCACCCTGGCGCTGGGCTCCATCCTGACCTTCGTCGCGATTGTGGTCGGCAGCGCGGTCACCATGAAGGTGCAGTACATCCTGATGATGCGAGCCGAAGGGTAAAACGCGCCTGACGACATTTTGCCCGTGTCGAATGCGCCCGGTTCTTCAAAAAACCGTCATAAGCCTTTACCCGGGCGTACCGATTCGGCTATAATTTCGCGCTTTCACGGATAGGGCTTCAGCCACTCAGGCTTGAGTCAAATCCACGGGTCGGTAGCTCAGCCGGTAGAGCAGCGGACTTTTAATCCGTTGGTCCCGAGTTCGAATCTCGGCCGACCCACCAACAATGCAAAGCGCCACAGAAAACCGTGGCGCTGTACCAAACGAAAAGCCACGGGAGACCGTGGCTTTTTGCATTGTTGCGGCAATATCGATGGGATTTAAATCCATGAGTTCCTGCAAATCGCCTTCTGCCCGCTCGGTACAATAGCAGGCATGCAGGCGTGAGCCTACAATGCCTGCACGTGATAGCACAAAAGGAGAATGAAATGGCTAACCTAAGCATCCGCAAGCTGGACGACGACACCATCCAGCGCCTACGTATCCGTGCGGCCCATCACCAGATATCAATGGAGGAAGAAGCGCGGCGCATTCTTCGGCAGGCGGTCAACACGCCCAAGCGGCTGGGCGACCTATCCGTGCGGTTTTTTGGGGCCGAGTCCGGGGTTGATTTGGAACTTACCCAACACGCTCCACATGATCCGCTGGATTTCGACCGATGATCGTCGTTGATACCAACGTGATTTCAGAAGTCATGCGCCCGCAGCCTTCATCGCAGGTTCTGAGTTGGTTAAATACCCAGGACAGCAACCAACTATTCATCACCACCGTGACACTGGCAGAAATCGGCTATGGCCTGCGTGTTTTGCCAGAAGGTCAACGCCGGTGGCAGTTACATAGCCGTTTCGAACAATTTGTCGCGCAAGCATTTGAGGAGCGGGTACTTGATTTTACTGGCGCTGCCGCCCGTGCTTATGCCGAAATTCAGGGGCATCGCAAAGAGCTTGGCCGCCCCATGAGCCTGCCGGATGCACAAATTGCGAGCATTGCCCACACCCATGGGTTTGCCTTTGCCACCCGAAACATCAAGGGCTTTGAGGACTGTGGTCTTGAGTTGATCAATCCGTTCGAATTTGAACATTAAGATTAAGAGCGAGGACGCCGTGGCTCGTTTCCAGGCTGACAAAATACGGCACATCCTGCCCGGCAAGGGCGTTGCGATTGCGTCTGTTTGGCGCAGCCGGAAGCCGTCGACTAATCGGCGGGAGTCCGCAAACCCCTCGTCGCACAAGGCCTGCAGCGTGAATGGATGAATTTAACGCGAGCTTGCCTAAAGTTGGCACGGTCGCTGCACGTTAATGTGCCAGACACAGCGAACGCGTGTTCACATTCATCAACTTAAGGAGCTCTAAAATGGAAATGAAAATGATGGCACGTAAGGCACAAAGCGGTTTCACCCTGATCGAATTGATGATCGTGGTGGCGATTATTGGTATTTTGGCTGCAGTGGCGATTCCGGCCTATAAGGACTACACCATCAAAGCAAATGCTTCAACAGCGGTTGCCAGCCTTGATGGCCAGAAAGTGAAAGTTGGCTTGGCTTACAATCAGACTGGTACAGCAAATCTGTGCAAAGAAGATGGTGACGCAGCAGGAGCAACAATCCCGAACTGTACAGGTGCTGGCGTTTTGGCTTACACATCCGGCGTGGCAACTGCAACCTTGACGCCTGACTTTACTACTAAACCTGGTGAAATCGCTTGGGGTTGTGTACTTACTGGTACAAACAACGTGACAATCAAAGGCTGCACGGCAACTTAAGCCCTCGTTGATTTCAAGTCAGTGTTTGGCCTGAAATTGATGTGCAGAATGAACAAAACCTCCTGCTGGAGGTTTTGTTCATTCTGCAGGGCCATTAGTCATCATTGTGAAGGTCTCATCCTGAATATCGCCTCAATGACTTTGCTGCGAATCGTTACAAAATATTGACCACAAGATGACGAATCTATCCCGCCAGTTTCACCTGCTTTTCCTGTTTGCGCTAACCTTGCTCATCGGGGTGGCTGTGGATCTTAGCGGAAAAATAAGTTGGCATGACCAGCAACGAATGGGGCAGATTGCCTTGTTGGTTATCACCATGTTGGGTAGCGCAACCATTTGGCGTGCGGATTTGGCTGGCATGCTGGCGCGCTTGCCAACCTGGGTTAAATGGTCCTGGGTGTGTGCTTTTGGAATTGGCCTGGTTTCTGCAGTCCGGTCTGACTACCCTCGCTTCGCCTTGATTGAATGGGCGAGTTTTTTGCTGTTGCTTTGGTTGACGTTGTTGTGGGCGGGGCAAGTTAGCAAGGCGAATAATCTGGATAAGTGGATACAACGTCTGATTATTGCGGTAGCTGTCATTATTGCAGTAAAGATTTTGGCGAGTTATCTGGGTAGCATCATCCCTAAAATAAAACTGGACACCACTATTCTGTTCACAGATGGCTTCTCGAACCGTCGGTTTTTTGGCCAAATAGCCAGCCTACTTATTCCGTTATTGGCCTTTCCCTTGCTGCATGGAAAGCTCGGAAAAATTAAACGAACAAGTTTTTTTCTGCTGTTATCAATTTGGTGGACGCTGGCGATAGCTTCTGGAACGCGAGGTACTTGGCTGGCCTTAGCTTTGTCGTCTGGAGTCTTGATGGCTGGCGCATGGCGATCGAGCCTGCCTTGGCTTTATGTTCAAGTTAAAGCATTCATGCTGGGGATGGCCTTGTTTGTGCTTTTGTTTGTATGGGCACCGCAGCTATCGCAGTTGGACGCATCTGTAGAAAACCGATTTTCCAACATAACGACGCTGAGCGGACGCGAAATACTTTGGGACACCGCGGTGGACCAGGTTCGAACTCATCCACTGCTGGGTATTGGCCCCATGCATTTAGCGGCAACAAAGAACCATATTGCCGCACACCCCCATAACTCAGCTTTGCAGTTGATGGCAGAGTGGGGAATTCCTGCTAGTTTGGCATTAGCCATGCCTTTGGCCATTGGACTAGTCTCGCTACTATGCATGGTCAGAAAACCGCCAGATGGTGAGGCTAATTTGCTGGTTTGCTTGCTTGCAGCTCTGCTTGCGGCAACAACACAATCGATGGTCGATGGGGTGATCGTGATGCCATATACCCAACTCTGGCTAGTTGTAATAGGAGGATGGGCTTTAGGTACGTATTACAAAACAGTGCCCCGGAAAATTGATTTAAGACCTTCGCTGCGAATTGTTTTGGTGGCACCGCTGGTTTCAATTATATGTTTGGCCTTACTTTTGGCCAGCATTTCTCCAGAAGTTATGAATTGGCAAGCGTCGATTCAGCGTTATGTGGATGAAGGCTCATTTCTGCCACCCCGTTACTGGGTTAGAGGGTGGATCCCGACGGGGCAGTGAGTGTGCAAAAAGGCGGGGTTTTCTTCCCTTAAATAGCACTGCACGCACCGCGGTTTCAGGTGTGGAAGTTGCCTTATCGAGAAACAACAAGGGCCGCAAATGAGGCCCTTGTTGTTTGTGCATGCGAAGGATTACTTCTTGGCAGTCCGCCGCAGGCGGTTCAACAACCGCCGTGCCAGTTCGCCGAACAGCTCGGTCTGAGTAGGATGCGGGAAGATGGCCCAGGCGACTTGGGTCAGCGTCATGTCGCCCGCGACCATCATCACTGCGGTGCCGATCAGGGTGTCGGTGTGGTCGGCGAGGAAGTGCACGCCGATGATCCGCCCGGTTGCCTTGTCGGCCACCAGCTTGATCATGCCGTCGGTTTCGCCGGTGATCATCGCCTTGGCATCAATGCTCATCGGCATCTTGGCTTCCACCGCGTCGATGCCCTTGGCCTTGGCCTGTGCGACCGACAGACCAACAAAACCGGCCTGCGGGCGCGAGAAAGTGACGCCGCAGTCGCGATCCTGGTCGTATTCGCTGGCATGCCCCAGCAGGTTGTGGGCGGCGACACGGCCTTGCGTGGCGGCGGTGTGGGCGAGCATGTAGCCGCCGATGACGTCGCCGACCGCGTAGATGTGCGGCACGCTGGTCTGGCCGCGCGCATTGACCTTGATCGCGGCGCCGTCGAGTTCGACGCCGACTTTGTCGAGGTTGAGCTTGCGGGTGTCGGGACGCTTGCCGGTGGCCATCAGTACGATGTCGCAGGCAAAGGTGTGCGCTTCGCCGGCGGCATTTTTGTAGGCGACACTCATGCTGCCCGGCGTACCTGTCGCGCCGTCGATCGATGCGTTGGTGACGACGGTGATTTCCTTTTCCAGCAGGCCGATCAGGGTCTTGCCGATCTCGTCCTCGATTTCGGCGAGGATGCGCTCGTTGCGCTCCAGCATGAGGATTTCGGTGCCGAAGTCGCGGAAGATCTGCGCCATCTCGACGCCGATGACGCCGCCGCCGATGATCGCCATTTTCTTCGGCGGTGCGGCCAGGTTCCAGATGGTGTCGGAGGTGACGACACCGCCCGTCGCCAGGTTCTCGCGCGCGCCGGGGATCGGCGGCACGAAAGCGGGCGCGCCGGTGGCGATGACGGCTGCACCGAAGCTGACGGTGTAGGGTTCGCCTTCAACCGGGGTGATTTTCAGGGTGTGGGCGTCGACGAATTCGCCGTAGCCTTCACGCACGTCGATTTTCATGCCCTTGTCGGCCTTGAGCGCCATTTCGCCGCGGCTGCTTTGCACCCAGCGGCGGTGCTTTTCGACCTGTGCCCAGTTGAGCTTGGGCGCCTGCGTGCCGTCGACGCCGATTTCAGCGTCGTGGCTGCGGTTGCGGATGACGTCGGCCGCTGCGCGCCAGGCCTTGGACGGGATGCAGCCGCGCCACAGGCATTCGCCGCCGGGGAAGGGTTCGTTGTTGACCATCATGACCTTGATGCCGTGGTCGGCCAGATCGCGTGCGCAATCCTCGCCGCCGGGGCCGCCGCCGATGACGACGACCGGGAAGTCCCAGTTGCCTTCCGGAATCGGCGACACCGGCGCGGTGTGGGTGGCGGGTGAAGCGACAGTCTCAGCTGCCCCGCCCTGACCCCCGGCCCCTGACCCCTGAATCCAGCTGTCAGGGGCTTCGATGGTTTGCTTCAGGGCATTGAGATACAACGCCACTTCGGCGCCATTCAGCACGCGGTGATCGCAGGTGAGCGTAAAGGGCGTGCCTTGCGGGCCGTTGGCTGCAATCGCCAGAATCGCAGCGATGCCGGGGGTAGGGATGGCGGTGAAATGCGACACGCCCATCATCCCCATGTTGGAGATGGTGAAGGTGGGGTTGGCGTATTCGGCCGGCGCCAGTTTGCGGATGCGGGCGCGTTCGACCAGGCTGCCCCAGTCGCCTTGCAGCGTGGCCAGGGATTTCTTTTCGATGCCGTGCAGGATCGGCACCACCAGGCCGCCGTCGTTCGAGGTGACGGCCACGCCGAAGTCGTGATTGCTGCGCTCGACCAGTTTGTCGATCGGCTGGTAGGCCCAGTTCATGCGCGGGAATTTTTCCATCGCCACCGAACAGGCCTTGGCGATCGCCACCGTGACCGAGACCTTGTTGGTCTTGGCGGCAGCGGTCAGCGCAGTGGTGCTGATGTTCATTGTGGCGTTGAAGGTCGGCAGCGTGAGCGAGGCGGTCATCGCGTGGCTGACAGCTTTTTCCATCGAGCTCATGGCGCGACCCTGGCCCGGTACGTCGACCTGCGGCAGCGAGTGCGCGACTTCCTGCATCGATGGCCGCGCGCGCGCGACGTCGGCTGCAACGATCACGCCGGAGGGGCCGGTGCCGGCCAGGCCGGTGAGGTTCACGCCCAGTTGTGCCGCGACCTTGCGTGCATACGGGCTGGCCTGACGACCCTGCGGCCGTGC
>Ga0156726_1027_pt1 | contig 9097 bp, 4 predicted proteins | sample RifOxyD1_FD_112055 | JGI IMG/M metagenome (GOLD analysis project Ga0156726, IMG submission 112055) | Hydrogenophilales bacterium RIFOXYD1_FULL_62_11
GTCAAGGTGGTCTTGCCGTGGTCAACGTGTCCAATCGTTCCTACGTTTACGTGCGGTTTGGTCCGCTCGAATTTTTCCTTAGCCATGTTTCAGTACCTTATCATTCAATAATCAGTTGTTGAAGAACGCGCGGGCGTAAGCCGGGTGCTCACTTCTTGGAAATAATCGCTTCAGCGACGTTTTTCGGTGCCTCGGTGTAGTGCTTGAACTCCATCGAGTAAGTGGCACGACCTTGCGACATCGACCGCAGATCGGTTGAATACCCGAACATTTCAGCCAACGGCACTTCCGCCTTGACCAACTTAACGCCGTTCGCGTCTTCCATGCCCTGAATGATGCCGCGGCGACGATTCAGGTCACCCATCACATCCCCCATGTAGTCCTCTGGCGTCTCAACCTCAACGGCCATCATCGGCTCAAGCAAGACTGGGCTGGCCTTACGCATGCCATCTTTGAAAGCCAGAATCGCAGCCAGCTTGAACGCCAGCTCGGACGAGTCCACATCATGATAAGAACCATCAAACAGGGTGACCTTCACGTCCACTACCGGGAAGCCTGCCAGCACGCCATTGGTCAGCGCCTCTTTCAGGCCCTTCTCGACCGCGGGTATAAATTCACGCGGCACCGTACCACCCTTGATGGCGTCAATAAACTCGAAACCCTTGCCCGTTTCATTCGGGCCCATCTTGATCCAGACATGGCCATATTGACCCTTACCACCCGACTGTTTGGCGTGCTTGCCCTCCTGCTCGACTTCCTTTTTGATCGCCTCACGGTAGGCCACTTGTGGCGCACCAACGTTGGCTTCAACGCCGAATTCACGACGCATGCGGTCCACCAGAATCTCAAGGTGCAACTCACCCATGCCTGACATGATGGTTTGACCGGATTCCTCGTCGGTGCGCACACGGAAAGACGGATCCTCCTGAGCCAGACGGCCCAGCGCAATACCCATTTTTTCCTGGTCAACCTTGGTTTTCGGTTCAACAGCAACGTGAATCACCGGCTCCGGGAAAATCATGCGCTCAAGGATGATCGTGTCATTCAGGTCACACAAGGTAGCACCGGTCGTCACGTCTTTCAGACCCACCGCAGCCGCGATATCGCCAGCGTAAACTTCCTTGATCTCTTCGCGCTGATTCGCATGCATTTGCAGAATCCGGCCTAAGCGCTCCTTGCGCCCCTTGACCGAGTTGTAAATGGTGTCACCCGACTTAACCACACCAGAATAAACACGGAAGAAAATCAGCTGACCCACGTACGGATCGGTCGCGACCTTGAACGCCAACGCCGAGAACTTTTCGTCATCAGCGGCATTGCGCTCACCCTGCTCGCCATTTTCCAACTCACCTTTGACTGGCGGAATATCCGTTGGCGCCGGCATCAATTCGACGACCTTGTCGAGCATCGCCTGCACACCCTTGTTCTTGAAGGCCGAGCCGCACATCATCGGCACGATTTCGCTGGCAATGGTGCGCACACGCAAACCGGCAATAATTTCAGCCTCGGTCAGATCACCCTCTTCGAGATACTTGTTCATCATCTCTTCGGACGACTCGGCAGCAGCCTCGACCATGGCCTCACGCCATTTTTTGCAGGTATCCAGGAGCTCAGCCGGAATCTCGCGCAGCTCAAACTTCATTCCCTGGCTGGCCTCATCCCAATAAATCGCCTTCATCTTGACGAGGTCAACAACCCCCTCAAAATTCTCTTCAGCGCCAATCGGCACCTGAATCGGGATCGGGTTGGCTTTCAGACGCAACCGCATCTGGTCATAAACCTTGAAGAAGTCCGCGCCATTGCGGTCCATCTTGTTGACGAACGCCAAACGGGGCACGCCATACTTATTGGCCTGACGCCAAACTGTTTCCGATTGCGGCTGCACGCCGCCCACTGCGCAATACACCATGCACGCACCATCCAGCACACGCATCGAACGCTCCACCTCAATGGTGAAGTCCACGTGACCCGGAGTGTCAATGATGTTGATACGATGCTCGGGGAACTTGCCATCCATCCCCTTCCAGAAACAGGTGGTCGCAGCCGAGGTAATGGTAATTCCGCGCTCTTGCTCCTGCTCCATCCAGTCCATCGTGGCCGCGCCATCATGAACTTCGCCAATCTTGTGCGACACGCCCGTGTAGAACAGGACGCGTTCGGTGGTGGTGGTTTTGCCTGCGTCAATGTGGGCTGAAATGCCAATATTGCGATAGCGTTCGATAGGAGTCGCGCGAGCCACGGTATATACCTGCCAATAATTGCGTTGTGTTTAAACGCGTTAAATACTTAGAAACGGAAGTGCGAAAAGGCTTTGTTCGCCTCGGCCATACGGTGAATCTCTTCACGCTTCTTCACAGCACCGCCACGACCTTCGGCAGCATCAAGCAACTCGCCAGCAAGACGCTGATCCATTGATTTCTCGCCACGCTTGCGCGCCGCATCCTTGAGCCAGCGCATCGCCAGCGCGGTACGACGACTTGAGCGAACCTCGACCGGAACCTGGTAGTTGGCTCCGCCGACACGACGACTCTTCACCTCGACCAGTGGACGTGCCTTGTTCAGCGCTTCACCGAACACCTCCAACGGATCCTTGCCCGACTTCTTGGTGATCTGCTCAAAAGCGCCATATACAATGCGCTCTGCGACCGACTTCTTGCCGCTGGACATGACGACGTTCATGAATTTTGAAACTTCCTGATTACCGAACTTTGGGTCAGGCAGGATTTCACGTTTGGGTACTTCGCGACGACGGGGCATATTCCAGTCTCTCTATCTAATTAGGCTTGTTTCGAGCCGATACAAATCAGGCTTTTTTCGGGCGCTTGGCGCCGTACTTCGAACGCGACTGCTTACGATCTTTTACGCCAGCCGTATCCAGGCTACCGCGCACAGTGTGGTAACGCACACCCGGCAAGTCCTTGACCCGGCCGCCGCGCACCAGCACCACCGAGTGCTCCTGCAGGTTATGGCCTTCACCACCGATGTAGCTGATGACCTCAAAGCCACTGGTGAGCTTGACCTTACACACTTTGCGCAAGGCAGAGTTCGGCTTCTTGGGCGTCGTCGTGTACACACGGGTACACACGCCACGGCGTTGCGGGCAAGCCTTCAAGGCCGGGACCTTGCTTTTTTCCACCGGCGCTTGACGCGGCTTGCGGATCAGCTGGTTAATGGTTGGCATGTCAAAAATTCCGAAAAATTAAGGTGAGCATTCAATTGCTAAAACAAACAGAACGACACCGGCCGCATGTTTGAAGCGGTGTCGTCCAGGATTTAATTGCTTGCACTTCCCGACCCAAACATGTGGCCGGAAAAAGACGCGTGATTCTATTGGAGTACGCAGCCCCTGTCAAGCCACTTCCTGATTCTCCGCTGCGCTCTCTTCGCCACCCATAATCAAATGAGCCGCTCCCATGTCCTCTCCTGCTGCCTGGCGGCGGCGGGTTGAATGGTAGGCGAGGCCGGTTCCTGCGGGAATCAAGCGTCCGACAATTACGTTTTCCTTCAGACCGCGCAGCTCGTCCCGTTTGCCCATGATGGCTGCTTCGGTGAGTACACGGGTGGTTTCCTGGAACGACGCCGCCGAAATAAACGAATCCGTCGACAGCGATGCCTTGGTGATACCCAGCAATACCGGCTCAAACACAGCAGGCTCCTTGCCCGCCGCCAGCATTTCGTCATTTATTTGCAGGACTTCGGAGCGTTCAACCTGCTCGCCGGGGATAAGACCGGTACTACCTGGGTCAACCACGACAACACGACGCAACATCTGACGCACGATGACTTCAATGTGCTTGTCGTTAATCTTCACACCCTGCAAGCGATACACGTCCTGCACTTCATCGGTGATATAGCGGGCAAGGGTTTCAACGCCTTTCAGTCGCAGAATATCGTGCGGATCAAACGAACCCTCGACGATCATCTCGCCTTTCTGAACAACCTGACCATCGTGGGCGGTCACGTGTTTTTCCTTGGTGATCAGATACTCGTGCGCAACACCGTCGACTTCTGTAATGACCAGTCGCTGCTTGCCCTTGGTGTCCTTGCCAAAGGAAACCGTACCGGTCACTTCTGCCAGGATGCCCGCATCCTTCGGAATCCGTGCCTCGAACAACTCCGCCACACGCGGCAGACCGCCGGTGATATCGCGCGTTTTCGAGGATTCCTGCGGAATACGTGCCAGAACGTCGCCGACCAGCACGTCCTGACCGTCTTTCACCGTAATGATGGAGCCGATCTGGAAAGTAATATTCACCAGCGTGTCCATGCCGGCAATCTTGATCTCGTTACCCGCGTCATCCAGCAGCTTGACCTGCGGGCGCAAGCCCTTGCCTGCGCTGCTTGCCTTCCGCTTGGGATCGATGACCACCAGCGTAGACAAACCGGTGATGTCGTCCAACTGCTTGGCAACAGTCACGCCCTCTTCGATATTCTCGAAGCGAACCCGTCCTGCGTACTCGGTAATGATCGGACGGGTATGCGGATCCCAAGTGGCCAGGACTGCGCCTGCCTTGACCTTGGCGCCGTCGGTGACGATCAGGGTTGCTCCGTAAGGGACCTTCTGGCGTTCACGTTCGCGACCACTGTCGTCTGCAATGATGATTTCACCATTACGTGAAATCGCAATCAGATCCTTGCGGGCATTGGTGACATAACGCATCGATGCAGTGTACTGAATCGTGCCGTTTGATTTGGCTTCCAGCTGGCTGGTTGCCGTCGCACGCGATGCCGCGCCACCGATGTGGAAGGTTCGCATGGTGAGCTGCGTACCCGGCTCACCAATGGATTGTGCGGCAATCACGCCGACAGCCTCGCCCGTGTTGACCATGTAACCCCGGCCAAGGTCACGACCGTAGCATTTCGCGCACAGGCCAAATCGGGTTTCACAGGTCAGCGGGGTGCGCACCTTGACTTCATCGATTCCCAAAGCTTCGATATCGTCTACCACGTCTTCGACAAGCAGGGTTCCCGCTTCGTAAACGGTTGCCTGGGTTTCAGGATTGATGATGTCGCTGGCTGCGACTCGACCCAGAATGCGCTCGCGCAACGCTTCGACTACTTCGCCGCCTTCAACCAAAGCTTTCACCACCAAGCCATTCTTGGTGCCGCAATCGTCTTCTACCACGACCAGATCCTGCGTCACGTCAACCAGGCGACGTGTCAGGTAGCCGGAGTTAGCGGTCTTCAGCGCGGTATCGGCCAGGCCTTTACGTGCGCCGTGAGTCGAAATGAAGTACTGAAGCATGTTCAGACCTTCACGGAAGTTCGCGGTAATCGGTGTTTCGATAATGGAGCCGTCCGGCTTCGCCATCAGTCCGCGCATACCGGCCAGCTGACGAATCTGCGCTGCCGAGCCACGCGCACCCGAGTCGGCCATCATGTAAATCGAGTTGAACGATTCCTGATTGACTTCCTTGCCGTGACGATCAGTGACCTTTTCAACACCCAATTGCGTCATCATGGCCTTCGCCACGGCGTCGCCTGCGCGCCCCCAAATATCGACCACCTTGTTGTAACGCTCGCCTTGGGTCACCAGACCCGAGGTGTACTGCGACTCGATCTCCTTCACTTCCGCTTCGGAAGACGCCAGAATCTGGTTCTTCTCGTCCGGAATCAGCATGTCTTTAATTGCAATCGACATTCCCGAACGCGTCGCATAGGTGAATCCGGTATACATCAGCTTGTCCGCCAACAGCACGGTTTCACGCAGTCCGCAACGACGGAAGCTGGCATTGATCAGCCGCGATATTTCCTTCTTCTTCAGCGCACGGTCAACGTAGCTGAACGGCAAATCAGGCGGCAGAATCTCGGACAACAATGCGCGACCCAGCGTGGTTTCGACGCGCTTGACGGTCTCCACGCGGTTCTTGTTTTCATCCAGCGTGACTTCCTTGATCCGTACCGTCACGCGGGCATGCAGCTCCGCTTCGCGGTTATCGTAGGCGCGGCGTGCTTCGACCACATCGGCAAACATCATGCCTTCGCCCTTGGCGTTGACCTTTTCGCGCGTCATGTAATACAGGCCCAGCACGATATCCTGCGACGGCACGATGATCGGCTCGCCGTTGGCGGGTGACAGCACGTTGTTCGATGCAAGCATCAGGGTGCGCGCTTCGGTCTGCGCTTCCAGCGACAGCGGCACGTGGACGGCCATCTGGTCGCCGTCAAAGTCGGCGTTGAATGCCGCACACACCAGCGGATGCAACTGAATGGCCTTGCCTTCAATCAGCACGGGCTCAAACGCCTGAATGCCCAAACGGTGCAGCGTCGGTGCGCGGTTCAACATCACCGGATGCTGGTCGATGACTTCTTCCAGCAGATCCCACACGACGGGCTCTTCGTCTTCCACCATTTTCTTGGCGGCCTTGATCGTGGTCGCCAGTCCCAGCACTTCCAGCCGATTGAAAATGAACGGCTTGAACAATTCCAGCGCCATTTTCTTCGGCAGACCGCACTGGTTCAGCTTCAGTGTCGGGCCCACCACAATCACCGAACGACCGGAATAGTCAACGCGCTTGCCCAGCAAGTTCTGGCGGAAACGACCGCTCTTGCCTTTGATCATGTCTGCCAGCGACTTCAGCGGACGCTTGTTGGCGCCCGTCATGGCCTTGCCGCGACGGCCGTTATCGAGCAGCGAGTCAACCGACTCCTGCAGCATGCGCTTCTCGTTGCGCACGATGATTTCCGGCGCTTTCAGTTCAAGCAGGCGCTTCAAACGGTTGTTGCGGTTAATCACGCGGCGATACAGATCGTTCAGATCGGACGTCGCGAAGCGGCCGCCATCGAGCGGCACCAGCGGACGCAACTCGGGCGGCAGCACCGGCAACACTTCGAGAATCATCCACTCGGGCTTGATCCCGGATTTCTGGAAACCCTCAAGGATCTTCAGACGCTTCGACAACTTCTTCAGCTTGGTTTCGGAACCGGTGCGGCCCATGTCCGCATGCAAGGTCTCAACCACATTCGGCAGATCCAGCGAACGCAGCAACTCGCGAACCGCTTCAGCCCCCATCAATGCCCTGAACTCATCGCCGTACTCTTCGAGCTTGGCGAGATAGTCGTCTTCAGTCAGCAACTGGCCACGATTGAGCGGCGTCATGCCGGGCTCGACCACCACGAAGCCTTCGAAGTAGAGCACGCGTTCGATGTCGCGCAGCGTCATGTCGAGCACCATGCCCAGACGCGACGGCAGCGACTTCAGAAACCAGATATGGGCAACCGGCGAGGCCAGCTCGATGTGGCCCATACGCTCACGGCGCACCTTGGACAGCGTGACTTCAACGCCGCACTTTTCGCAGATCACACCGCGATGCTTGAGGCGCTTGTACTTGCCGCACAGGCATTCGTAATCCTTGACCGGGCCAAAGATCTTGGCGCAGAACAAGCCATCACGCTCCGGCTTGAAGGTACGGTAGTTGATGGTCTCGGGTTTCTTTACCTCACCATACGACCAGGAACGGATTTTCTCCGGCGACGCCAGGCCAATCTTGATGGCGTCGAACTCTTCCTCGTGGGTGGCCTGCTTGAAAATATCTAACAGTGCTTTCATGGCTGTGTCCTCACCCTAAATTAATAACGTTCCAGATCGATGTCGATGCCCAGCGAGCGGATTTCCTTCACCAGCACGTTGAACGACTCTGGCATCCCTGCCTCGATCTTGTGTTCGCCCTTGACGATGCTTTCGTACATCTTGGTACGGCCGTTCACATCGTCCGACTTCACGGTCAGCATTTCCTGCAGCACGTAAGACGCGCCGTAGGCTTCGAGCGCCCAGACTTCCATCTCACCGAAGCGCTGGCCACCGAACTGCGCCTTGCCGCCCAGCGGTTGCTGTGTAACCAGCGAGTACGGGCCGGTGGAGCGCGCATGCATCTTGTCGTCAACCAGGTGATGCAGCTTCAGCACATGCTTGTAGCCGACGGTGACCTGACGATCGAAAGCTTCCCCGGTGCGGCCGTCATACAGCGTGACCTGGCCGCCTTCGGGCAAGCCAGCCAACACCAGCATGCGGCGGATTTCCGCCTCGGATGCACCGTCGAATACCGGCGATGCAAATGGCACGCCTTTCTGCAGGTTACGCCCCAACTCGATGATCTCGTCATCGGTAAAGCCATCGATATCTTCGATCTTGCCGGACTGGTTGTAGATCTCCTTGAGGAAGCTGCGCAGCTCTTTGACCATGGTTTTGGTCTGCGCTGCCAGCATCTGGCCGATTTTCTCGCCCAAGCCTTTGGCGGCCCAGCCAAGGTGGGTTTCCAGAATCTGGCCGACGTTCATCCGCGACGGCACGCCGAGCGGGTTGAGTACGACATCGACCGGACGACCATCAGCCATGAAGGGCATGTCTTCGACCGGAGCGATTTTCGACACCACGCCTTTGTTACCGTGACGGCCGGCCATCTTGTCGCCGGGCTGCAGGCGGCGTTTGACCGCCAGGTAAACCTTGACCATTTTTTGCACGCCGGGCGGCAGTTCGTCGCCTGCGGTCAGCTTCTTCTTCTTCTCTTCAAACATCGCATCGAATTCGATGCGCTTCTGGGTCAGGCTGTCCTTCAACCCTTCTACTGCGCGACTGGCTTCGTCGTCGGCGAGGCGGATGTCGAACCAGTCATGGCGATTGACCGACTCCAGGTAATCGTTGGTGATTTTGCTGCCTTTGGCGAGCTTCTTCGGACCGCCGTTGGCCACCTTCAGGTGCAACAGCTTTTCCAGACGCGCAAACGTGTCGTCTTCAACGATACGCATACGGTCGGTCATGTCCTTGCGGTATTCAGCCAGTTGCGTGTCGACAATCGACTGCGCGCGGACATCACGCTCGATGCCTTCACGGGTGAACACCTGCACGTCGATGACCACGCCGGACATGCCGGACGGCACCTTGAGGCTGGTGTCTTTCACATCGCTGGCCTTTTCGCCAAAGATGGCACGCAGCAGCTTTTCTTCCGGGGTCAGCTGGGTTTCGCCCTTAGGCGTAACCTTGCCGACCAGCACATCGCCGGCTTCGACTTCTGCACCGATCGCAATAATGCCGGACTCGTCCAGACGACCCAACTGGCGCTCGGCCAGATTGGAAATGTCACGGGTGATTTCTTCCGCG
>Ga0156726_1066_pt1 | contig 9013 bp, 8 predicted proteins | sample RifOxyD1_FD_112055 | JGI IMG/M metagenome (GOLD analysis project Ga0156726, IMG submission 112055) | Hydrogenophilales bacterium RIFOXYD1_FULL_62_11
AGCGCCGCACCGGCCTATATCGACGACCTCAGCATGTGGCAGAGCCTGCTGAAAATTGTCAGCGAGCCGGGAATCATCGCCGAACTGCAGTTCGGCGAACCGATACAGCCCAGCGGCCACCGCCGCGAGTTGGCAGCGCAGGCGGAAGCCGACACCGCTAGGCTTTTGGGCGTTTCGCCTGTGGACACTGCACAGCAAACACCTGCCGGTCCTCCAGCCTGATTGCGGTCAGCTTGCTGCCCCACAAACAGCCGGTATCCAGCGCGATCAGGTCGGGCTGGTTGATCAGCCCGAGGGTGGACCAGTGGCCGAACACGCAGGTCACGTCCGCACTTTTTCGCCCCGGTACGCCAAACCACGGCAGCAAGCCTGCGGGCTGCGTGCCCAGCGCGCCCTTGTGCTGAAAATCAAACTCGCCTGCTGCGGTGCAATAACGCAGCCGGGTGAAGCTGTTGACGATGCCGCGCAGGCGCTCGATGCCGCTGAGGCTTTCGTCCCATGCGGTCGGGGTGTTGCCGTACATGCGCTGGAAAAACAGCCGGTAATCCGGGCCTTGCAGCGCGGCTTCGGCTTCGCCCGCGTAACGCATGGCGTCCCCGGCGGACCATCCGGGCAGCACGCCCGCGTGGATCATGAGGCAATCATTCTCCAGCCAGGCCAGCCTTTGATGCCGCAGCCAGTGCATCAATTCATCGCGGTCGGGTGCCGCCAGCACCGCGTCGAGCGTGTCGCTCTTGTGCAGGCGGCCGTAGCCTTCGGCCAGTGCCAGCAGGTGCAGATCGTGATTGCCCAGCACCGAGATCGCGGCATCGCCCAGCGATTTCAGGAAACGCAGCACGCCCAGCGAATCCGGTCCGCGATTGACCAGATCGCCGACAAGCCATAGCCGGTCGGTCGTGGCGTCGAACCGGATCGTGTCCAGCAGGTGCAGCAGCGGATCGTGGCAACCCTGAAGATCGCCAATGGCATAGGTGGGCATATAAAATACGGTTTCTGTACGCTGTGTTGCCCTGCATCATAGCGTCCCCGCCTGAACCCCACGTGACACCTCCGAGATGAAACCCCTGATCCGTCTGTTTTTCAAAACCCTGCGTTTGCTGCTGACCCCGTTCATGCTGGCGTGGTTCTGGCTCACCCGCCCCAAGGGCATCGTACGCGCCGCGGCCGAGCAGCAGGCCATCGATGCACGCACCCGCAACCTGGCGCTGTATCACTACTCCACCTGCCCGTTCTGCCTGAAAACCCGCCGTGAAATTCGGCGTCTGTCGCTCGATATCGAGTTGCGTGATGCGCAGCACGACCCGATCCATCGCGCAGCCCTGATCGCCGGCGGCGGCAAACCGCAGGTGCCGTGCCTGCTGATCACCGACGCCGCGGGCAAGCAAACCTGGCTGTATGAATCGGGCGACATCAATGCGTACCTCGCAGGCGAATTCGGCGCCGCATGAGCTTGCTTTCCGCCTTGAATCCGCCGCAGCGCGAAGCGGCGAAATACCTCGACGGTCCCTTGCTCGTGCTGGCGGGCGCAGGATCGGGCAAAACCCGCGTCATTACCCACAAGATCGCCTATTTGATTGGCGAGTGCGGGTATAAACCGAGTTCGATCGCGGCGATCACGTTTACCAACAAGGCCGCGCGCGAGATGGCCGATCGCGCGGCCAAGCTGACCCAGGGCGTCAACACCAAGGGATTGATCGTCACCACCTTTCACTCGATGGGCCTGCGCATGCTGCGCGAGGACGCGAAATTCGCCGAGCTGAAACCGGCGTTTTCCATCCTCGATTCGGCCGACGCGGCCGGCATCGTGTCGGAAATCATCAAGACCACCGACAAGCAGGAAATCCGCCGCGCGGTGAGCCGCATCTCGCTGTGGAAGAACGAACTGAAGTCGCCCGCCGTCGCGCTCGCCACCGCCGAAGACGACAACGCGCGCGTCTACGCCAAAATCTACGACCGTTACGACGCCACCCTGCGCGCTTACCAGGCAGTCGATTTCGACGACCTGATCCGCCTGCCCGCCGAACTGCTGGATACGCATTTCGAGCTGCGCGAAAAATGGCAGAACCGGTTGCGCCACATCCTGGTCGACGAATACCAGGACACCAACATCGCGCAATACCGGCTGCTGCAAAAGCTCACCGGGGTGCGCGCAGCGTTCACCGCGGTGGGCGACGACGACCAGGCCATGTACGGCTGGCGCGGCGCGTCGGCCGACAACCTGAAGCAACTGCGCGAGGATTATCCGCATCTGCATCTGGTCAAGCTGGAGCAAAACTACCGCTCGACCGTGCGCATTCTGAAAGCCGCCAACAGTCTGATTTCCAACAATCCCAAGCTGTTTGAAAAACGCCTGTGGAGCGATCTCGGGCATGGCGACCCGATCCAGATTCTGCCGACCAAGGACGACGAGCACGAGGCCGAGTCGGTCGTGATGCGGCTGCTGTCGCACAAGTTCCAGCACCGCACCGAGTGGCGCGACTACGCCATTCTGTATCGCGGCAACTATCAGGCGCGGGTGTTCGAGCAGGCGCTGCGCAATGAAAAAGTGCCGTACCAGCTGTCAGGCGGGCAGTCGTTTTTCGACCGCACCGAGATCAAGGACGTGATCGCCTACCTGCGCCTGATCGCCAACAGCGACGACGATCCGGCCTTCATCCGCGCCGTCACCACGCCCAAGCGCGGCATCGGCACGGCGACGCTGGAAAAGCTCGGCCAGGTCGCTGCCACCCTGCATGTCAGCCTGTTCGAGGCCGTGTTCTCAGCCGCCGCCGCGTCGCAGATCGGCGAGCGCCATCTGGCGCCGCTGCTGGAGTTTTGCCACTTCATCAACCGCACCGAAGAACGCGTGGTGCGCGAACCGGCCGGCGAGGTGCTGAACGACCTGCTGAAATCGATCGACTATGAAGTCTATATCTTCGATCAGGACGACACCCGCGTCGCGCAAGGCAAGTGGAACAACGTACTGGAGTTCGCCGCCTGGATCGCCAAAAAGGGCGAGGAAGACGACAAGAACCTGCTGCAGCTGACGCAGACCATCGCGCTCATCACTCTGCTCGAAGGCCGCGAAGAAGAGGCGCCCGATGCCGTACGCTTATCCACCCTGCACGCGGCAAAAGGCCTGGAGTTCGGTCACGTGTTTCTGGTGGGGATTGAAGAAAACATCCTGCCGCACCGCGACGCGGTCGACGAAGGGCGCCTGGAAGAAGAACGCCGCCTGATGTACGTCGGCGTCACCCGCGCGAAAAAGTCGCTCACCCTGAGCTACTGCTCGCGCCGTAAGCGCGCGCGCGAATCGGTCGCCTGTGACCCGTCACGCTTCATCGATGAACTGGGCGATGACGTGCGGCAGCCGGAGAAGCCCACCACCGCCGATGCCAAGGCCAGCGGCAGCGACCGCCTGGCGGCATTGAAGGCAATGCTCGGCTAATGCGCGTGAATCCCCATAAAAATGGGATCGGGGGTCCTCTGTGGTCGTCTCCGACCCATTTGCGTCATTCATGGTCTGCTAGTTGTACATCTGTTTAACTTCACGAATCCGCCGATCAAGCCCGTTAACCTCAGAAATCGATCTACTGAAATTTATTACTCAAGGCCAATCTATGTTGATTAACAATTTCGTTAATCATCGATATCTGTAGTTATTCCTTTGATTTTCATTTTGTAGCCACCGAACTGCCTGTCTCTCTTTCTCAATTTGGCGCTCAGCATCGTTTTTCTGTTGCCGTAACTTGGCTTCTTCACGTTGTTGTTCTTGTTGTTTTTCCCGCGCCTCTTGTTGTGCCAGCTGCTGCAGGCGGTAATCAGTTTCGCGCGACTCTCTTAGCGCATTCTCTCTGATAGCATTCTCTTGTACAGTCTTTTGCAATTCCTGATGACGATTCAACTGCGTTTGCTGGACAGCTTCCTGTCTGTTTTGTGTCTCATTTTGAAGTTTAATCTGGTTTTTTTCCAATTCGATTCGCAGCTTTTCCCTTTCAGCGACGCTGTTGTTATAAACCCAGATTGAACCTATCAAAAAGGAGCCGATAACGAGCAACTTAGGAATGCTCCATGAATCTGATACCCGATAGATTATCTCTGGTTGACTGTCGAAAGTTTGTGGCGCAAAAAGCTTTTGGTTGTATTGCTGCCGAGCAGCCGGGTTGGATAGGACTGCATAAGCTTCTCTGGTAGCTATAAGCCGTATACGGTCATCCCCACCAGGATTGGCTTCAGAACCATCCTTAAATTGATGTAAAAGCTCAGCGTAGGCTGACTCAATCTGGTCGACCGAGGCATCTGGTCTAATCCCCAAGATTGTGTATAGGCTTTTAGTTTCCATAGATAAGTGATAAGTGAAGATAGTTTTGCGCAGGAGGGTTTTAAATTTCTATAACAAAAAACGATTGCGTCGAACCGTTAAGCTTAACGACAAGGCAAATTCTAACTTTATATAAGCAATTAAAAGATGCCGGTGAATGCCGAGAGCCAGACGGTGATGACGGCCAGCATCAATGTCGGCCGCTATCCGGCATTCGGTTCAGGTTCAATTGATACAACGTGGATCGGCATCAGCAACACATTCTGGATACCCATAAAAAAGGGACGCTGCAGCGTCCCTTTTCATTTTCACCAAGCGATGCTTAGTTGACCTTGGGATCCAGTTCGCCCTTGTCGTAACGCTTCTGCATTTCTTCCAGGTTGAACACCTTCTTGATCTTGCTGGCCTGTCCGGCTGCACCGAATGCCTCGTAGCGTGCCTGGCAAATGTCGCTCATGCCCTTGGTAGCTTCCTTGAGGAATTTGCGCGGGTCGAAATTGGCCTTGTTTTCAGCCAGGTGCTTGCGGATGGCACCGGTGGACGCCATGCGCAGGTCGGTGTCGATGTTGACCTTGCGCACGCCGTTCTTGATGCCTTCAACGATTTCGCTGACCGGCACGCCGTAGGTCTGACCCATGTCGCCGCCGAAGCTGTTGATGATGGCGAGCCAGTCTTCGGGCACGGAGGACGAACCGTGCATCACCAGGTGGACGTTGGGGATACGCTCGTGGATTTCCTTGACGCGGTCGATGCGCAGGACCTTGCCGGTGGGCTTCTGGGTGAACTTGTAGGCGCCGTGGGAGGTGCCGATGGCAATCGCCAGCGCATCAACCTTGGTCTTGGAGACGAAATCAGCGGCTTCGTCGGGGTCGGTCAGCAACTGGTCGTGCGACAGCTTGCCTTCGGCACCGTGGCCGTCTTCTTCACCGGCCATACCGGACTCCAGGGAGCCGAGGCAGCCCAATTCGCCTTCGACCGAGACGCCGCAGGCGTGCGCCAGCTCAGAAACCTTGGCGGTGGTGGCGACGTTGTATTCGTAGGTGGAGGGGGTCTTGCCGTCGGTGCCGAGCGAACCGTCCATCATGACCGACGAGAAGCCGGACTGGATGGAGCGGAAGCAGATGCTGGGCGATGCGCCATGGTCCTGGTGCATGCAGACCGGAATGTGGGGATACATTTCGATCGCGGCCAGGATCAGGTGGCGCAGGAAGGGCTCGCCGGCGTAGGAGCGCGCACCGGCGGAACCCTGCAGGATCACCGGGGAGTCGACAGCAGCAGCGGCCTGCATGATGGCCTGGACCTGCTCCATGTTGTTGACGTTGAACGCAGGCAGGCCATAGCCGTTTTCAGCGGCATGGTCGAGCAATTGACGAAGGGAAATCAGGGCCATTTACAGTCTCCTAGTTTAAAAAATAGTCGGGTGGAATCAGGTTTTTTTCGAATCGCCGACGCGGACGATCTTCATGGTGTTGGTGCCGCCTGACTGGCCGATGGGCTCGCCAATGGTGAGCAGAATCAGGTCGCCGTCACGTACGGCACCGCGTTGTCGCAGTTCTTCTTCGGCTTCGGCCAGCAGCACATCACGATCCTTGCTGGCGGTAACCAGATTGATCGGATAAACGCCGCGAAAAAGAGTGACTTTTCTACGGGTTTCAACCTGGGGTGTCAAGGCGTAGATCGGCACCCGGGTCGACAGGCGGCTCATCCATAAACAGGTATTGCCGCTTTCGGTGAGTGCGGCGATGGCCTTGATGTTGAGATGGACCGAGGTGAACACGGCTGACATGGCAATCGCTTCGTCGGCGCGCAGGAAGCTTTTCATCATGCGCTCGCCGGAGAATTTGGGCTCGGCTTCCTTTTCCGCTTCGAGGCAGACCCGATCCATCGCCTGGATGGCTTCAACCGGGAACAGGCCCGCAGCGGTTTCAGCCGACAGCATCACCGCATCGGTGCCGTCGAGCACCGCATTGGCAACGTCGGAGACCTCGGCGCGGGTCGGGATCGGACTGGTAATCATCGATTCCATCATCTGGGTCGCCGTGATCACCACCTTGTTGCGCTCGATCGCCATGCGGATCATGCGTTTCTGCAAGGCGGGCACGGCCGCGTCGCCAACTTCGACACCCAGGTCGCCGCGCGCCACCATGATGGCGTCGGAGGCTTCGAGAATCTCCTCGAGATTTTCGATCGCTTCGGTACGCTCGATTTTGGCCACCAGCAGGCTCTTGCCACCGGCTGCGCGCAGCAGTTCGCGCGCCTGACGCATGTCGGCGCCGCAACGCGGGAACGACACGGCAAGGTAATCGGCCTTCAGTGCTGCCGCCGTCTTGATGTCTTCGATGTCCTTGGTGGTGAGCGCGGCGGCCGACAAGCCGCCGCCCTTGCGGTTGATGCCTTTGTTGTTGGACAGCACGCCACCTTGCACCACTTTGCAGAGGATTTCGGCGCCGTTGACGGATTCGACCCAGAACTCGATGCGGCCATCGTCCAGCAGCAGGGTGACGCCCCGCTTGACGTCGTTCGGCAGCTCCTTGTAATCGAGGCCGACACGGGTCTGGTCGCCCAGCGTACAGGCCGCGTCCAGCGTGAACATGTCGCCCTTGGCCAGCGTGATTTTGCCGTCCTTGAACTTGCCGATGCGGATTTTCGGCCCTTGCAGGTCGACCAGTACGCCGACCGCGCGGCCGCGGGTGCGCGCCAGCGAGCGCACCAGTTCGGCACGATCAATGTGATCCTGCGCAACGCCGTGCGAAAAATTAAGACGCACCACATCCATGCCGGCTTCCATCATCTGGTCCAGGGTTTTGGCATCGGAACAGGAGGGGCCGAGGGTGGCGACGATTTTGGTTCTGCGGGTCATATTGAGTGAGCTGTGAGTGGAAGGCGCAAGCGGGTTCAAATAAAAACGGTGAGCGAGAACCGCTCACCGCTTAGCGATTGCTGCTTACCCTTTGGCACGTTCCTCCAGAATCGCTACAGCAGGCAATACCTTGCCTTCCAGGTATTCGAGAAAGGCGCCGCCAGCGGTGGAGATGTAGCTTACCTTGTCGTAGATATCGTATTTCTGGATCGCCGCGATGGTGTCGCCGCCACCAGCCAGGGTAAAGGCGTTGGTGTTGGCGATGGCCATGGCGATGGTCTTGGTGCCTTCGCCGAACTGGTCGAATTCAAATACGCCGACCGGGCCATTCCACACCACGGTGCCGGCCGTCATGATGATGTCGGCCAGTTGCTGCGCGCTCTTCGGGCCGATGTCGAAAATCATGTCGTCGTCGGCCACATCGCCTGCGTCTTTCAGCACGGCGGGTTCATTGGCATCGAACTGCTTGCCGCAGACCACGTCGACTGCGATCGGGATGGTCGCGCCACGCGCGGTCATCTTCTCGATCAGCGCCTGCGCAGTGGGGACCAGGTCGTCTTCGCACAGCGACTTGCCGACGTTGTGGCCGGTGGCTTTGAGGAAGGTGTTGGCAATGCCGCCACCGACCACCAGCTGTTCGCATTTCTCCGACAGCGCTTCCAGCACGGTCAGTTTGGTGGACACCTTGGAGCCGCCGACGATGGCGACCATCGGGCGCGCCGGGTTGGCCAGCGCCTTGTCCAGTGCGTCGAGTTCTTCGGTCAGCAGGATGCCGGCAGCCGCCACCGGGGCGAACTTGGCAATGCCGTGGGTCGAGGCTTCGGCGCGGTGCGCGGTGCCGAAGGCATCCATCACGAAGACGTCGCACAGCGCGGCGTATTTCTTCGCGGTTTCGTCGACGTTCTTCTTTTCGCCCGCGTTGACGCGGCAGTTTTCCAGCACCACCAGTTCGCCGTCAGCGACGTTGAAGCCGCCGTTCACCCATTCGCGGATCAGGCGCACGTTCTTGCCGAGCTTTTGCGCGATGACGTCGGCAACCGGCTTGAGCGAGTCTTCTTCCTTGAATTCGCCTTCGGTCGGGCGGCCGAGGTGGGAGGTGACCATGACCTTGGCGCCGGCGCCAAGGCAATGTTCGATGGTGCGCATCGAGGCGGTGATGCGGGCGTCCGAAGTGACTTTTCCGTCCTTGACCGGCACGTTCATATCGGCGCGAATGAAGACGCGTTTGCCTGCAAGATCGAGATCGGTGACACGGATGAAATGGGGCATGTGGTTCTCCTGAAGGTAAGGTTTAAGGGTTGGCGCGGGGTTGGCCGCGCCAGGCCTTAAAGCTCAACAGCCAGAAACAAGAGGCAAGATACAAGTGGCAAGGAAAAACCTTGAATCTTGTACCTTGCCCCTTGAGTCTTTACTTCGCGACGTGCTGCACAAAACGCAGCATGTTGCAGGTGTAGCCGTATTCGTTGTCGTACCAGGACACGATCTTGACGAAGGTGCTGTCCAGCGCAATACCGGCTTCGGCATCGAAGATTGAGGAGAAGCCGACGCCGCGGAAGTCAGTGGAGACCACTTTCTCGTCGGTGTAGCCGAGGGTGCCCTTCATGGCGCCTTGTGATGCGGCTTTCATCGCAGCACAGATTTCGGCGTAGGTTGCGGGCTTGTCCAGTTCGACGGTCAGATCGACCACCGAGACGTCGGAGGTCGGCACGCGGAAGGCCATACCGGTCAGCTTGCCTTTCAGCGCGGGCAACACCACGCCCACGGCCTTGGCAGCGCCAGTGGACGACGGAATGATGTTTTCCAGGATGCCGCGGCCGCCGCGCCAGTCTTTCATCGACGGGCCGTCAACGGTT
>Ga0156726_1079_pt2 | contig 8741 bp, 5 predicted proteins | sample RifOxyD1_FD_112055 | JGI IMG/M metagenome (GOLD analysis project Ga0156726, IMG submission 112055) | Hydrogenophilales bacterium RIFOXYD1_FULL_62_11
GGGCCGCGCCAGCCGAAATTGTTGGCGTTTCCACCCTAAATTGGCGCGACCAATACGTCCTCGCACTGGGAATGGACTACGCCCTTGATGCCCGGACGCACCTGCTCGGCGGATACAACTTTGGTCGCAACCCGATTCCTGCGGAACATACTCAACCCCTTCTAGCCGCGACTGCCGAACATCATCTGACGTTCGGCGTGGAGCGCTTGGGTGAGGGTGACTGGCGCGAGACCTTCGCCGTCGAATATCAGCTGGGGAACACAGTTCGTTACGTGAATCCGGAATTGCCTTTCGGGGCGAGCGAGGAGCGCAACCGCCACGTGGCCCTGTACTTCATGCTGAGCCGACGCTAGTGATCCGTCAGGATCGATACGAACCAATTGCAAGGGTGAGGCTATGGACAGGAAAAAAGCGTTGGGTAAACTCGCGCCGCCCGACACTTCGGGGCTGTTGCCGCGGGAGCGGCTGTTCCGGCGCCTGGACGAAGCACGCAAAGGCAACCTGGCGTGGGTGACCGCTCCGGCCGGATCGGGCAAGACGTCCCTGCTGGCGAGTTGGGCGCGGGCGCGGGATTTGCCCGTGCTGTGGTATCAGCTTGACGAAGGCGACAACGACCTCGCCACCTTCTTCCATTACCTCAACCTGGCCGCCGGGGCGCGCCGACGGCTGCCGAGTCTGTCGCCGGAACACCTGATGGCGCCCGAGGTTTTCGCCCGCCGCTATTTCACGCAACTGTTTCAGGGCTGGACGACACCAATGGTCCTGGTGTTCGACAACTACCAGAAAATGGCCAACTCCGCGCCGCTGCATCGGCTGCTGAATCTCGCGTTAGATCTGCTGCCGCGCGACAGTCTGGTGGCGGTCGCCAGCCGCCGCGATGCCCCCGATCCGCTGTCCGGACGCTACGCCTATGCCGCCACCCTGCGCATCGGCTGGGACGACCTGCGCTTCACTGAGTCCGAGAGTGAGGAACTGGCGCGGCTGTGGGAGGTGCCGCGCGAAACCGCAGCGGGCTTGCACGCCGCCTGTGACGGTTGGGCCGCAATACAGGTATTGCTGATGCGCCTGGGCGCCAAGACGGGACCGGCATTGAACCCGGCTCACGCCGAACCCGTGGCCGAATTTATCGACCGCGAGTTCTTCGACAAGCTCCCGGCCACGGAGCGCGCTTTCCTGCTCCAGGCCGCGCTGCCGCCTTTCGTGTCCGGCACGCTCGCCCGTGACCTGACAGGTACCGAACAAGCCGCGGCCATCCTCGCCCGGCTCAGCCGGGAACACCTCCTGATCAGCCAGCACGGGCAGGATCAAGGCGCGGGGTCGGGCAATTACCAATTCCACCCCATCCTGCGCGAGTTCCTGCTGTTGCGCCTGCAACGCGACTATCCGGCTGACGCAGTAAAGGCGATGAAAATCCGCGCCGCCCGCTTGCTGGAGGCGCAGAGCGAAGTCGAGTCGGCCGCCGACCTCCTGATACAAGCGGGGGCGTGGGATGAACTGGGCCGCCTGATCTGCGCCCATGCAGGGGACTGGATGGGATCGAGCCGGTGCGTACTGCCGATCCCTGGTTACTGTTCTGGCACGGCTCCGTGCTGCGCCTGTTTGATCCGCCGGCGGCACGGCAGCCGCTGGAACAGGCCTATCAACAGTTCATGGCGCTGGAGGATGCCGCCGGCGCCTACCTGGTCTGGGCCGCCATCGTCGATTCGTTTTCCGCGCCCTGGCATACCTTCACGGAAATCGGCCCCTGGCTCGCCGAGCTGGAACGATTGCTGCAACGCTTTCCGCAATTCCCGGGCCCGGAGATCGAGGCCCTTGTACTGAGCACGGGGATGACCCTGCTTGCGGCCGCTCCCTACACACCCCAGATCCCACACTGGATAGCCAGGGCCGAAGCCCTGCTCCTCGATCCACCTTCCCTGCAATGTATTGGCCCCTTGGCATGGATGGTGGTGATGAACACCGTCTGGCGGGGAGATGGCATCGAACAAACCCGAACCCTGCTCTCCCAGGTGAGTTTTCCCGCCGCCCAGGCCGAGGCGTTCCCCTTGTCATACATGCTCTTTGCCAGCGCCCGGGCGCAAATCGAGGGCGCCGCTCTCAATGTACCGGGCGCGCGTGACTGGGTGGCAAGCGGGCTGGATGTGGCTGCACAAACCGGCATCCATCTGGTGGATTCCATGGTGCAGGCCAGCGCATGCTTTTCCGGCACCATCGCGAGCGACCTGACCATGGCCGAAGCGTCTTTGGTCAAGATGGAGCAATTGCTCGACCCCGCCTGGACGCTGCATGTGTTGCAGGTCCAGTACTTGCGTGCCGGCATCCTCCTCATGTCGGGCGACCCCGCCGCAGCGGTAAAGTCACTGGAAGGTTTTCAGAAAAGGGTCGTGGCGACCGGTGCCGTCACTCCGATGGCGTTAGGGGATCTTCTACAGGCCCAGGCCTTGGCGCTCAATGGACAAGCGAAGGCGGCCCGCGATCACCTGACCCGGCCGGGGGAATTCGCGCAACGCTTTCCCAGCCCCATGACGGCATTCCAGGCGGATTTGGTCGAGGCCTATTCCTGGTTTAGCCAGGACGAGGCGGCGCAGGGGCTGGCCGCACTGCGCCGGGCGCTGGTGGTCGGCAGACGTTTGAACGCCATGGCCATCTTCCCTTTCTGGCTGCCGCAGATGTTGACGCCGTTGTGCGTGCGCGCCCTGAAGGCGGGCATCGAGGTGGAATACGTGCGCCGCCTCATCCGCAGACGCGGCCTGCTGCCCGACTCGCCCGCCATTGAGAACTGGCCCTGGCCCATTCGCGTCTACACCCTGGGCCGCTTCGCGGTGCTAAAGGACGATGCCTCGATCAGCGTTTCCGGCAAGACGCAGAAAAAACCGCTCGAATTGCTCAAGGCACTCATCGCCTTGGGTGGCCGCAGCGTGGCGGCGAGCACCCTGTCCGAAGCCTTGTGGGAGGTCAGTGCCGAAGGCACCGCCCGGCACGCACTGGACATGGCGGTTTCCCGATTGCGCAAGCTGCTGGGCGACGATGGGGCCATCCTGGTTCAGGAAGGCAAGCTTTCTCTCAACGACAAACTGGTCTGGGTAGATGCCTGGGCGTTCGAGCGCCTGGCTGGCGACTTTGAAAAACACCCGGGGGATGCGGGTCTAAATCTGGCGCAACAGGCCGTGGAGCGCTACACGGGCGCCTTTCTCGCCGGCGACGAGGAGGCGGCGTGGCTGCTGGGGCGCAGGGACAGGCTGCGCAGCCACTATCTGCGCCTCGTTAACGCGCATGGCTCCGCCCTGGAACGGCTCGGTCAATGGAATCAGGCCATTGACGGCTATCGCCGCGCTCTCGAACTGGAGCCGCTGGCCGAGGCAATCTATCAGGGTCTGATGCGTTGTCACCTGGAACTGGACGAGCCTGCCCAAGCCCTGGAGACCTATCGCCGTTGCCGACAGATACTGTCAGTCGTCCTGAGCGTCTCCCCCAGCCCACAGACCGAAAAATTGGCCGAACGCGCGCGTTGCCGATAAGCGCACTCCCTTACACGCGCGGATTTTTCATCCGTGAGCTATCCGTGAGCGCGCGGGCCTTAGGATGAGGCTGTCGGGCTTGACCGGCGGAGCCAATTTAAAGGAGACCCATATCATGATTAACGCCATTTCAGATTTCATGATCCACGTAGATGAAAGCCTGGACAAGCAGGCGCGCGAGACCATGGAGAGTCACGTACGTTCCCATGCCTGTGTCATCAGTGCCGCCATCCCGCCCCGAACCCCCCACCTGATGCTGGTTGTTTACGACAGCGATTGTGCCCGCGCCGGCCAGATTCTTGGCCACGTCCGCGACCGAGGGCTGCACGCTGTAATGCTGTAAGCCTGGGTTCGCCGGAGCTTGATCCAAGTTTGGGCAGACACTGAAAAAAGGATGTGGAGCCGCTCGGGGAACTGCGCGATGCCTGCGTCGACGCTGGTGGCATACTAGATTAAGGCTCTCTTGGCTGCCTTTGAGCGCAGCATCTTGAACAAGATGCTGCGATACATCCGCAAGCCGTACTCACCCCCCAACCTGACTTTACTGGCCCTGATCGCGGCCCTCGCCCTCTCACCCACCGCAGTGCCATTATCGACACCCAACAAAGCGGCCTGACCTTGTCGGGCAATGCGACCTTCACAGCGGGTTGCAACGATTCCGCTGCCGTCGCAGCACCGCCCACGCCCATCAAGGCTAATTCCGTCGGTTTTTCGATCCGTGAGTCATCCGTGAGCACATATCCCATAGGCTGAACTTGCCGGATCTGCAGAAAAAAAGCAGATTCCAGCATGTTTACAACGTGCGGGGCGGTTACCTGGAACTTGGGGCTTCGTGAGTATCGGTGCTACGGATAACGTGGCGGATCGCTCCAAGGCGCCTCTTCACCATCAGGAGGGCATGGAAAATGGACCAGACTGAACTTGGCATACCCATGGTTAGCGTGCGTTGCATGGCCGTAAGCCTGCTTGTGGCAATCGCGCTGGCGGGCAGCCTGCCCGCCAGCGCGGCGGATACATCGGCGGATGCGAATTTGGCACAGTGGCAACTGCGCCGTCTAAACGCACCCTCGGTGCTCGAACGCTTGCATGAGCGCGAAGGTAATGTCTACATCTACGACGGACTTACCGATCGCGAGGTCAATCAAGCCTTGAACACACATTTCGACCGCATCGAATACATGATGTTTGTAGGAACGCGGAAAACCGGTTCGACTGATTCGACTGACTCGGCGAACAGCTCAGTGCAGAAGAACGGCGCAGTGCAGGATACGGTGCCGGGCAATGCCGAAACGGAATCGCCTGGATGCCTGTGAGCAAGCCAACTTGAACTTGGGTTGCGGCAACGGAAGGCTTTTTAGTGGTCGTCGTCATCAAGGCCGGGCCAGGCTGTTGATCAGGAGCCCATCATGGAAATACGCGATGGATTGATTAGTCACGTGAAGGCGAACGGCTTGCCCCTGACACTGACGCTGCGGCACGGGCTTGTCCCAAGCTTGCTGCTTGCGGCCGCTGTTGCCGTAGTTTCAACGATTCTTGCGACGGCGCTTGTCGGGCTCGTTCCTTTCCCTTCAATGGTCATCGCTTTGTTCATCGGCATGGCGCTCAACCCGATCGCCCAGAGACCCGAGTTCAACCCCGGCATTGTTTTCTGCGTTAAGACAGTGCTGCGGTGTGCGGTCGCCCTGCTGGGGCTACGCATCGCTATGGGCGAAATTGTTGCGCTCGGTTTTTCCACGGGCATCATCGTTATCCTGGCGATGTCGATTACCGTTGTCGGCGGCTGCCTACTGGCGAGATCCTTGGGTCAGAGCTGCTATTTCGGTGCGCTTGCAGGGGTAGCCAGTGCTGTGTGCGGGGCGTCGGCGACACTTGCGACTGCGACTTCTTTGCCAGGCTACCAGGGCAAGGAAGCCGATGTCGCTTTTGTCGTAATCGCAGTGAATGCACTGTCGACACTTGCGATGGTGCTCTATCCGTTGATGTGCGCTGCACTCGGTCTGTCCGAGCAGGCCACTGGCATTATGCTCGGCGCCACGATCCACGATGTAGCGCAAGTAGTTGGAGCCGGCTATGCAGTATCGAGCGAGGTCGGCAATACCGCCGTGATCGTCAAGCTGTTTCGCGTGTTTCTGCTGCTTCCTGTCGTACTCGTCATCGGGTACTGGTTCGCGCGCAAAGGGGCGGCCAACCACACAGCCAAGGTTCCCATGCCCACGTTCGCCTTCGTGTTCCTGGCGCTTTGTCTCGTCAACAGTGTCGCTCCATCGGTACCGGCATTGGCGCCAAGCTATGCCTGGGCCAAGGGCTGGCTGGCAGACTTCTCGACGTGGGGGCTTCTAATCGCGATCGCGGCGCTCGGACTTGGCACGTCGCTCGGCGCATTGAAACGCCTCGGCTGGCGCCACGCCGCCACGGTCACGGGCGCCACGCTGGTGATGGCTGGTGTCGTGACGACAGCCCTGCTCATCGTTGAGACATAAGGCATGCAGAGCAATACGGACATTAATATCGAAAATGAGTCGCTTGGCTGGATGCTTGTGAGCGCTCCCTATGAAATGAGAAAAATTGCGTAACGTTGCAGATAATCTACATTGAATGAGCGGATAGCTTACGGATAACCATAACCGACTTCAACTGACACTCTCATAGGGGGCTGGAATGAGCGGCTATCCTTTAGTTGCACTACTGGCGTCGGTTTCCGCAACCCTCATTCCGGTCAATGCGTATTCGTTTTCCGCTGGAGTGAATGCATCGCCACAGGCGCTGAAATATGCGTCGCCAAATATAAATCCATCCGCTGTTAAGCAATGCGCGCGCATCCTGCGTGCCGAGGTGGTGGCGCTGGAGCAGGCCATGGTGCTCAATCGTTATGGCGCGTTCAACCCAGAGGGCATGCTGTTCGCGCTCAAGCGGGACGTGGTGCTGACCGGCTTTGACGACCCGCGATATCCCGATGGCACGTTTCTGACCGATGAAAACCTGCATCTCGCCCCCGGCCACGTGCGATTGCGTGACGACAAACGCCCGCGTCCACTAGTGTTGCGTGCCAACGAGGGCGATTGCCTGGAGGTACGCTTTCATAATCTGCTGATGCCCGGCGTGCCTGAAGAACGCCGCATGGGTCCGGAACAATACGACGGCAAGGTGCCTGCCCATCTGGAAGCTCCGGACGGGGTGATTTTTCCGGCCGAGGGCAGCAGCGGTCGCGAGTTGGTCAAGTCCACTGCCATCAGCAACGATTTGCCACGTACCCGCGCTGCCTCGTTTCATGTGAACGGACTGGATGTCGTGTCGGTTCCGCCCGCTGCCTGCCCGCTTTCCACTCCGAATCATGCCTGGCTGTGCGGCACTGACGGCGACAACGTCGGACTCAATCTGGCAACCGTCAACCCGGCTACGCCGCAGCCTCTACGCGATCGGCTGGCGCAACAGGGCGGGCAAGTCTATCCCGGGCAAAGCGCGCTGTACCGCATGTTTGCCTTCCGCGAGGGTACCTACTTCGCCTATTCGACCGGCGCGACCGTTGGCGGCGAGGGCGATGGCGGCCAACTCGGCGCGGGACTGTTTGGCGCGGTCAATGTGCAGCCGCGCGGTGCGAAGTGGTATCGCTCGCAGGTCACCCACAGCGATCTGCAGGCAGCGCTAAAAACATCCCCGTCGTCGGGGCACCCTTATCGTTACCTGGACTATGACGGTGCCCGCCACCGCAACGGCACTCCTATCCTTGCTATGCTCGACGGCAACGAGATTGTGCATTCCGATCTGAACGCGGTGGTGGCGCTAACCGGCAAAGCGCCCGACCACAATGACACCACCGGTCCGAACAAAGCCTGCAAAAACTACGCCTTCGGCAATTCATGCGGCCAGGCTTATCGCGAATTCACCGTCATCATGCACGACGAAATCAAGGCCGTGCAGGCCTTCGCCGAGCTTGAGGACGAGAGCAATCCGCTGCATTACATCAAGGACGGCATGGGCATCAACTACGGCGTGGGTGGAATGGGCGCCATGGTGGTGGCGCGCAACCGCAAGGTCGGCCCGGTGAAAGACTGCCCGGAGTGCCGCGCCGAGGAATTCTTTCTCAGCTCGTGGGCCAACGGCGATCCCGCGCTGATTCTGCGCTGGGATGCCGCGGGCAAGAAGCCCGTCGGCGCGATGTATCCGGACGATCCGTCCAATGTCCACCATTCCTACCTTAACGATCCGGTGCGCTTTCGCAATATCCATGCGGGCCCCAAGGAAACCCACGTGTTTCACCTGCATGCGCACCAGTGGGTGATGGATGCGAGCGCGCCGGGATCGACCTACCTGGATTCGCAGACCATTTCGCCGGGCGCGACCTTCAGCTATGAAATCGAATTCGGCGGCTCGGGCAACCGCAACCTGTCGCCGGGAGATTCCATCTTTCATTGCCATCTGTATCCGCATTTTGCGCAAGGCATGTGGGAGTTGTGGCGGGTGCATGACGTATTCGAGAATGGCGCGTCCGAGCGCAACTTGCCCGATGCCGAAGTGGCAGGCGGGACTGAAAACCCCGCTATCGTGCCCTTGCCCGGCTCGGTGCTGCCGCCCTTACCGGTGGCCGAATTCAAGGGCTACCCATTTTATGTGGCTGGCAAAGCCGGACACCGGCCGCCGCAGCCGCCGCTGGATATGGAGGCGGACGGCGGCTTGCCCCGGCATGTGTTGACCACGCCAGGCGTGAGCGACCCGGCCAAACAAAACACCACCCGCGCGGCAGTCACGGTCGATCCCGTCACGCACAAAAAGCTGGTCAATCAGGACGTGGTGGAAGAAGCCCTGCGCAAGGGCGGGCTGACCGCGCAAATCAACGCCATGCGCGTCTACCAGCAAAACCCAGAAGCGCTGCGGATGCTGGCGGAAAGCTGGGACACCCTTGGCTCGGTGACGCTCCTGAAAAATGACACGGATGCCACGAATGCCACGCAGACCGAACGGCAGGCCATGGCATTTCACAGCGGCACGCTGGCAACACCCGGCCTGACTCTGGCACAAGCCCCTGCCAGTTCGCATCATGCGGACTGGAATCAGGAAGTGCGCGGCTACCTGACCGCGCGCGTCAATCGCGTCAATGGACAAACGGCCGAGCCGGGCAAACCGATTTTCCGGGTGAATGGACGAGCACCTGTTGCGGGCGCGCCATTCGCCGACCCCTGCCCAGCGAGTGCGCCTCAGCGCGAATACCGCGCCAGCGTGATCCAG
>Ga0156726_1101_pt3 | contig 8672 bp, 6 predicted proteins | sample RifOxyD1_FD_112055 | JGI IMG/M metagenome (GOLD analysis project Ga0156726, IMG submission 112055) | Hydrogenophilales bacterium RIFOXYD1_FULL_62_11
GGGCGACGTGGTGCAGACCGTGTTCATCTTCGCTGCCGCCTTGCTGCTGGTGCTGCTGATGTTTTCCGGCACCCTGCGCGCGCGCCTGCGGGTGTTTTTATCCAAGCATTTCTTCAGCTACCGTTACGACTACCGCGAAGAGTGGCTCAAATTCACCCGCACCCTCACCGAAGGCCGACCCGGCGAGCAGCTGTGCGAGCGCGCAGTCGAAGCGCTGGCCAAGCTGCTTGAAAGTCCCGGCGGCGCACTGTGGATGCGTGAAAGCCCGGGCAGCTACCAGCGCGCCAGCCACTGGAACTGGGCCGACATTCAGGGCGCCGAGCCGGTCGATTCCGAATTCGTGCAATGGCTCACCCGCACCCAGTGGGTGATGGATCTGGACGAAATGCAAACCCGCCGCGACCTCTACGGGGAACTCAATGCCCCCGTCTGGCTGCAGCAGACCGCTGACGCGTGGCTGGTGGTGCCGCTGCTGCTGCACGACGAATTGCTCGGCTTTGTCGTGCTGAAACATTCGCTGGGAAAAATCAGCTTCAACTGGGAAGTGAGCGACCTGCTCAAGGTGGCGGCGCGTCAGGCAGCCGCGCATCTGGCGCAAATGCGCGCATCCAATGAGCTCATCGTGGCGCGCCAGTTCGAATCGTTCAACCGCACCACCACGTTCGTCATTCACGATCTGAAAAATCTGGTTGCCCAGCTCTCGCTGCTGCTGGCCAACGCCGAAAAGCACAAGGACAACCCCGAGTTTCAGGCCGACATGCTGGACACGGTGGACAACGCCGTCACCCGCATGAACAAGGTGCTCAGGCAATTGCGCCGCGACGGCAATGAAACCCGCAACCAGTCCACCAGCCTGACCGACATTCTGAACGAGGCAGTGAGCAGCAAGCAGGCGTTCAAGCTGCGCCCCACCCTGGAGCTGCCGCCCACCCCGCTGCGGGTACGCGCCGAGCCCGAGCGCCTGACCCGCGCCATCGGCCACCTGCTGCAAAATGCACTGGAGGCGACCCCGCCAAACGGCAGCGTCACGCTGCGCGCATTTGAAGAAGCCGGGCAAGCCATCATCGAAATCACCGACACCGGCAGCGGCATGGACGACGACTTCATTCGCACCCGCCTGTTCCAGCCCTTTGATTCGACCAAGGGCGCAGGCATGGGCATCGGCGCCTACGAATGCCGAGAAACCCTGCGCGCGCTCAACGGCAACATCGAAGTCAGCAGCACGCCCGGCAAAGGCACCCGCTTTCGACTCAACTTACCGCTGGACAACGACTCTAAAGGAAACGCCGCATGAGCGACGCCAAAGCCAAAATACTGCTGGTGGAAGACGACCCCGGCCTGCAAAAGCAACTCAAGTGGAGCCTGGCCGATTACGAACTGGTGGTCGCCGACGACCGCGACAGCGCCATCACCCAGCTGCGTCGCCACGAACCCGCAGTGGTGCTGCTCGATCTCGGCCTTCCCCCCGATGCCGATGGCGCGACCGAGGGGCTGGCCACGCTGCAGCAAATCCTGGCGCTCGCCCCTGCCACCAAGATCATCGTCGTCACCGGCAATCTCGACCGCAGCAATGCCGTTCAGGCGATCCGCCTGGGTGCGTATGACTTTTTCCAGAAGCCGTTTGATCCAGACATCCTGGCGCTGATGATTGCCCGTGCGCTACACCTGCATGCACTGGAATATGAAAACCGCATGCTGCTCGCCAAACAGAGTGGATCGGCGCTGCGCGGCCTGATCACCAGCAGCGACTCGATGTTGAAGATCTGCCGCACCGTGGAAAAGGTCGCCCCGGCCAATGTCACCGTGCTGCTGCTGGGCGAGTCTGGCACCGGTAAGGAAGTGTTGGCGCATGGCGTGCACGATCTTTCGCCGCGCGCCGGCAAGCGTTTCGTCGCGATCAACTGCGCGGCAATTCCCGACACCCTGCTGGAGTCCGAACTGTTCGGCTATGAAAAGGGCGCATTCACCGGTGCCGCCAAACAGACCGCCGGCCGCATCGAATACGCCAATGAGGGCACGTTGTTCCTGGATGAAATTGGCGACCTGCCGCTGCCGCTGCAAGCCAAGTTCCTGCGCTTTTTGCAGGAACGGGTGATCGAGCGGCTAGGTGGGCGCGGCGAAATCCCGGTCGACGTGCGCGTCGTCTGCGCGACCCACCGCGACCTTGCCGGCATGATCAAGGAAGGCAGCTTCCGTGAAGACCTGTATTACCGGCTGTCCGAAATCACCGTCCAAATCCCGCCGCTGCGCGAGCGCCCTGGCGATGCCGTCCTGCTGGCGCAGGCCTTTCTGGAGCGCAATGCACAGGAGCTCAACCGCAACATTCGCGGCTTCAGTTCCGATGCGCTGAACGCACTCGAAGCCCACACCTGGCCGGGCAACGTGCGTGAACTGGAAAACCTGGTTAAGCGCGCCACCATCATGGCCGACGGCACCCAGATCACCGCCGCCGATCTCGGCCTGGAAGCCGGCCATGCCGATCCGCAGCCGCTCAACCTGCGACAGGCGCGCGAAAATGCCGAGCGCCAGGCCATCAGCCGCGCCCTCGCGCAAACCGACAACAGTATCGCGCAGGCTGCCGAGCTGCTGGGCATCACCCGCCCCACCCTGTACGACCTGATGGCAAAAGTCGGCCTGAAATAAGCCTGTTGTCTCACCCCTATCTGCCCTGGAGCACCCATGTCCCCGTTACGCCCCGCCTCACGACTGCTGCTGACCCTGATTTTGAGTGCGGGATTATTGACCGCGTGTGGCGGCGAGGACAGCGCCACGCTGGTGAAAGAAGCCAAAACCAAGCTTGCGGCCGGAGAGTTCAAGGCCGCGATGATCCAGCTCAAGAACGCCATCGAGCAGGACGAAAAAAATGCCGAGGCCCGCTTTGAACTGGGCCAGCTGTATCTCACCCAGCTCGATCTGGCGAGCGCGGAAAAAGAGTTTCGCCGCGCCCGCGATGGTGGCATCCCTGCCAGCACCGTCAACCCGTTGATTGCGCGCACGCTGCTGATGCAGCAGGACTACCAGCGCGTGCTCGACGAACTGCCGCTACCCAATGACGACAGTCCGAATGCCGCCACCCTGTTGGCCCTGCGCGCGTCGGCCGAACTCGGACTGCGCCGCCCGGACGACGCGCGCAAAACGCTCCAGCATGCACAGCAGATTGCTCCCGACAGCGCCCAGGTTCATCTGACGCTGGCCCAGCTGGCCCTGGCGGACAAGAACCTCGTGCAGGCAACGCTGGAAATCAATCAGGCGCTGCGCCTCGACCCCGGCTTTCAGGACGCCTTGATCCTGAAGGGCAACCTGCTGCGTGCCAGTGGCAAACCGGCCGAAGCGATCGCAGCCTACCGCGAAGTCATCCGCCTGAACCCGCAAAACAGCGACACCCGGCTCGCGCTTGCGAGCATGGCCATCAACCAGAACCAGCTGGCCGACGCACGCAAGGAAGTCGATGCGGCGCTGAAAATCACGCCCAACAGCTTGCAGGCGCGCTACACCGAGGCGCTGATCGACTTTCAGGAAAAGAAAACCGAACGCGCACGCGACCGCCTCGCGGCCGTCCTCAAAACCGCACCCAATTTTGTTTCCGCCCTGTTGCTCGGCGGCGCAATCGAGTTTGCGCTCGGCAACATGCAGACGGCGGAATCGCATCTCAATAAAGTAGTCAAGGCCATGCCGGACAACCGCTATGCGGTCCGCCTGCTGGCCGCATCGCAACTTCGCCTCGGCCGTCCGGACGACGCGCAACGCACGTTGGCTGCATCGCTCAAGTCGGCGCAACCGGACGCCGGCGTGCTGGTGGTGGCCGGCGAAATCGCGCTGGCCAAAAAAGACTTCGCCCAGGCTTCGCACTACTTCGAGCAGGCTTCCAAACTCAACCCAGGCAACGCCGACATCCGCACCGAACTCGGCATTGCCCGCCTGGCGCAAGGCGACATCCGCGCGCTGGCCGACCTGCAAGGTGCAGCGGGAATGGCTGGTGCCAGCAATCGCGCAGACACTGTCATCATTCTCGACCAGCTCAAGCGCAAACAGTTTGATGCCGCGCTGGCCAGCATCGACACACTGGAAAAGAAACAAACCGTTACTGCCGTGACCTGGAACTACCGGGGCGCGGCCTACCTCGGCAAACAGAATCCAGCGCGTGCGCGCGACAGCTTCAGCCAGGCGCTCAAACTCGACCCTGCGTTTTTCCCCGCTGCCGCCAACCTGGCGCAACTCGACCTGCAGGACAAACAGCCTGCCACCGCCCGCCAGCGTTTTGAAAGCGTGCTGAAAGCCGATCCCAGGCACCTCGACGCCATGCTCGCGCTGGCCGACCTCGCCCAGCGCAGCCAAGATGAAAAGAACTATGTCGCCTGGCTGGAAAAGGCTGCCGCCGTCCATCCGCAAGCGCTGCAACCGCGCATTGCGCTGGCGCGCCACCTGCTAGCAAAAGGCGACAGGAACAAGGCGCTGGCCGTCGCACGCGAAGCCGTCAATGCGCAGCCGGACAGCGCTGCCGCACTGGACCTGCTGGGCAGCACCCAACTGGCGCTGGGCGACACCACCAACGCATTGAACAGCTTCGGCAAACTGGCGGAGCGCCAGCCCGGTCAGGCCGTGCCGCTGGCCAAACTGGCAACCGCACAAGTCGTCGCCAAGGACTACGCAGCGGCGCGCAAAAGCCTGCAGGCCGCCCTTCGACTCCAGCCTGACTTACTGGATGCACAAGCCATGCTGGTCAGCCTCGACATTCAGGGCGGGCGTCTGGACGACGCGCTCAAACTGGCCCGCCAGGTGCAACAGCAAAAGCCTGCCAACCCGTCCGGCTATCTGCTGGAAAGCGATGTTGCGTATGCGCGCAAGGATTTTCCCGCAGCCCTGGCCACGCTGGAACGGGCGTATGCGCTGGCGCCTTCAGGCACCTTGCTCATCCGTCAGTTGAAAGTACTCGGCGCCATGCAGCGCCCGGAAGAGGGCGAAAAACGCCTGACAGCCTGGCTGGCCAAGCAGCCCAACGATGCCAACAGCCGTGCGGCGCTGGCCGAAAGCCTGCTCAAGCGCAAACAGTTCGCTGCAGCGAGCGAACAGTACTGGCTACTCAACAGCAGCACCCCCAACAATCTGCTGATCCTCAACAACCTTGCCTGGGCACTCGCAGAAAGCGGAGACACGCGCGCAACAAGCATCGCCGAACAAGCGTTCAAACTGGCGCCGGACAATCCGGCTGTAATGGATACGCTGGGCTGGATTCTGGTACAGCAAAAACAGCCCGCGCGCGGGATCAAGCTGTTGCAACAGGCGCTGGCGAAAGCACCCGATGCCGCCGAAATCCAGTACCACCTGGCGTCGGCCTATGTGCAGTCGGGCGATCGGGTGCGTGCACGCAGCGAACTCGAACGCCTGCTGGCGAACGGTCTGGCGTTTTCGCAGGAAGCGGACGCGCGCGCCCTGCTCAAGCAATTGCAGGCTGGCGCGCGCTGATCCTGGGCGTTACTTGCGCAGGCTGTCGCGGATCTCGCGCAGCAGCACCACATCTTCCGGCGTGGCAGGCGGTGCAGCAGGCACTTCGGCTTTCTTCAGCCGGTTGATCTGGCGTACCAGCATGAACACGATGAAGGCCAGGATGATGAAGTTGAGCAGGATGGTGAGGAAGTTGCCATAGGCAAACACCGGCACCCCGGCTTTTTTCACTTCCGCCAGCGTCATGACGACACCCTGCGGCACGCTGCCCAGTGCAATGAACATATTGGTGAAATCGAGGCCGCCGAACAGTGTGCTGGCGAGCGGCATGATGAGGTCGTTGACGATCGAGTCGACGATCTTGCCAAAGGCCGCGCCGATGATGACGCCAACCGCCAGATCCAGCGCATTGCCCTTCACCGCAAACTCTTTAAATTCAGACACGAAGCTCATTTTTTCTCCCTTGGTTTGAACGAAAGTACCGCTGTCATGGTAGGGGCACAGGCGGTTTTTCTCCAGCCTTCATGTAATTTCTCATCTGCTTGGTGGGTGTTCCCGACACGGGTAAAATCCGTCTCCTTATGCGTATCGGCTCCCACCTCCTCAAAAACCGCCTGATCGTCGCCCCCATGGCCGGGGTGACCGACCGGCCGTTCCGCCAGCTTTGCAAAAGGCTGGGCGCGGGCATGGCGGTGTCCGAGATGGTGACGTCCAACTCGCTGCTGTACGGCTCGGCCAAAACCGCGCGGCGCGCCAATCACGAAGGCGAGGTCGATCCGATCAGCGTGCAGATCGCCGGTGCCGATCCGGGGATGATGGCGGAAGCTGCACGCCACAACGTCGACCGTGGCGCACAGATCATCGATATCAACATGGGCTGCCCGGCGAAGAAGGTGTGCAACGTGATGGCCGGCTCAGCCCTGCTGCAGGATGAAGCGCTGGTCAGCCGCATTCTCGACGCCGTGGTCAAGGCGGTGCCCGAGGTGCCGGTGACGCTGAAGATCCGCACCGGCTGGGACCGCGAACACCGCAACGCGCTGAATATCCTGCAGATTGCCGAAAATGCCGGCGTGCAGGCGCTGGCGATGCACGGCCGCACTCGCGCCTGTGGCTACACCGGCGAGGCCGAATACGACACCATCCGCGCAGTCAAAGCGGCCGCACGCATTCCGGTGATTGCCAATGGCGACATCACCTCGCCGGAAAAAGCCAAATTCGTCCTCGAGTACACCGGCGCCGACGCTGTCATGATCGGCCGCGCCGCACAGGGCCGACCGTGGATTTTTCGCGAAATCGAACACTTCCTGAATACCGGCGAGCATCTGCCGCAACCCGAAGTGACGGAGATCCATGCCGTTCTGCTGGAACATATCCACGACCTGTACGCCTTTTACGGCGACCTCACTGGCGTGCGCATCGCGCGCAAGCATATTTCCTGGTACACCCGCGGCCTGATCGGCAGCAGCGCGTTTCGCCACACCATGAACCAGCTTGACTCGGCGACCGAACAACTCGCCATGGTCAACGACTATTTTTCCCAGGCGGCGCGCGCGGACAGTCGCCTGCGTTACGAAACATCCAGCGACACCCCCTCCGAATACTGCAGCGCAAGCAGTCATAAAAACCATACCACGCAAGATTTGCCGCCCGTCTCACAGCTCGCGGCATAAAGGGAGAACAATGATCGAAGAAACCGAAATCGCTGCCTGCATGCGGCGGTCGCTCAATCGCTATTTCAAGGATCTCGACGGCGAAACGCCGAGCGAGATCTACAACATGGTGCTGGGTGCCGTGGAAAAACCCCTGCTCGCTTATATTCTTGACCGTTCCGCGGGCAACCAGACCCGCGCCGCCGAAATGCTCGGCATCAACCGCAACACGCTGCGCAAAAAAATGCGCGAACACGGCCTCTCCGAATAAGCCTTTTATAAAAGCCGCCCCATGAAAATACAACGCGCCCTGCTCTCGGTTTCCGACAAAACCGGCCTCATCGAATTTGCCCGCGCGCTTGCCGCCCAGGGCGTCGAGCTGCTGTCCACCGGCGGCACCGCCAAAGCCATCCGCGATGCCGGCCTCGCCGTGATCGACGTGGCCGACTACACCGGCTTTCCCGAAATGCTCGACGGCCGGGTGAAAACCCTGCACCCCAAGGTGCATGGCGGCATTCTGGCGCGGCGCGACCTGCCCGAGCACGTCGCCACCATGAGCGAACACGGCCTGCCATACATCGACCTGGTGTGCGTCAACCTGTACCCGTTCGTCGCCACCGTGTCGAAGCCGCACACGCTCGACGATGCGATTGAAAACATCGACATCGGCGGCCCGGCGATGGTGCGTTCTTCCGCCAAGAACTACCGCTTCGTCGCCATCGTCACCGACCCCGCCGACTACCCGGCGCTGGTCAGCGAAATGCAGGCCAATGGCGGCGCACTGACCGACGCTACCCGCTTCGATCTGGCGAAAAAGGCCTTCACCCACACTGCCGAATACGACGGCGCCATCAGCAACTACCTGACTGCGCTGAACGCCAGCAACGAGCGCGAGACCTTCGGTGCCAAGCTCAACCTGCAGTTCACCCGCGCGCAAATCTGCCGCTACGGTGAAAACCCGCATCAAGCCGGCGCGTTCTACGTCGAGGCCAACGCCCCAACCGGCACCATTGCAACGGCGCGCCAGTTGCAAGGCAAAGAGCTCTCGTACAACAACATCGCCGACACCGATGCTGCGCTCGAATGCGTGAAACTGTTCGACGCCGCGCCCGCCTGTGTCATCGTCAAACACGCCAACCCGTGCGGCGTCGCCTACGGCAGCAGCCTGCTCGATGCCTACAACCGCGCCTACCAAACCGATCCCGAATCGGCCTTCGGCGGCATCATCGCCTTCAACGGCCGGCTCGACGGCGAAACCGCTGCCGCCATCGTCGAGCGCCAGTTCGTCGAAGTCATCATCGCGCCCGAAGTCAGCCCCGAAGCCTCCGCTGCCGTCGCTGCCAAGAAGAACGTGCGCCTGCTTGAATGCGGCGCGTGGAGCGGCAGCGTCGCCCAGCTCGACATGAAGCGCGTCGCCGGCGGCCTGCTGGTGCAGGACGCCGACATCCTGCTGCACGGCGAACTGAAAACCGTCACCACCCGCACCCCGACCGCGCAGGAAATGGACGACCTGCTATTCGCCTGGCGCGTCGCCAAGTACGTCAAGTCCAACGCCATCGTCTACGCGCGTGACCGCATGAC
>Ga0156726_1001_pt9 | contig 8572 bp, 8 predicted proteins | sample RifOxyD1_FD_112055 | JGI IMG/M metagenome (GOLD analysis project Ga0156726, IMG submission 112055) | Hydrogenophilales bacterium RIFOXYD1_FULL_62_11
TCCAGTCGGGTATCAACTGGGCAGGACTGAATAACAATGGCCAAACCGCAATCGGTCAGGATGGGCTCAATGTGGGGACGGTGAACGGGGTGAACGTTGGCGGGTCAATCACGAGCATGCTGGCGGGTGCGATACCGGGTTCCGCTGGCAGCTTGTTTGGCGTGTCCTTCAACGATGGCAATTTTGGCGTGGTCATCAATTTGTTGAAAACCCAAGGCGCGGTGCATGTTTTGTCCAGTCCGCGTATCGCTACCATCAATAATCAGAAAGCCGTGTTGCGGGTAGGAACCGATGATTTTTTTGTTACCGAAGTGACGGTTGGGACCCAGGGTACAACTGCCGTTCCAGCCACGCCTTCGACAGTAACGGTTGAACCGTTCTTTTCGGGGGTTGCGCTGGATGTCACCCCGCAAATCGACGACAAGGACAACATTACGCTGCACGTGCGCCCATCGGTCAGCAAGGTGGTGGAGAAGACTAAAACAGTCAACTTGGGCGTGCAGGGCGGTACGCTTGTTCTGCCATTAGCGTCCAGCACCATTTCCGAAACCGATAGCGTCGTGCGTCTCAAGGATGGTCAGATCGTGGCCATAGGCGGGTTGATGAGTCAGGTCAACGACGATAGCGACAACCGGGTTCCGCTACTGGGCGATATTCCCTATTTTGGGCAGCTGTTTGGCAACACCAGCCGCGCCAACCGCAAACGCGAGATGGTGGTATTGATCAAAACCACGCTGATTCGTGACAGCCAGGATTGGAACCGCGACCTGAATGACACCCAGCGGCGCTTCAAAACCTACGATCTTCCAGATTCCCAGTCCTTTCCCGAATGACCAGCTGGTGGGGGCATTTTGGTCTGCGCGAGCCGGCGTTTGCACTGACCCCGGATACCAGCTTCTTTTTCCCTGCGCTGCCGCACCGGGATGCTCATGAAACCCTGCTGTATGCACTGAGCGCAGGTGAAGGCTTTTTGGTAGTCGAGGGCGAGGTGGGAACCGGAAAAACCTTGCTGCTGCGGCGCTTGTTGAACAGCCTGCCGCCGCGTTTGCAGGCGGCGTTTGTGCCCAATCCCGGGCTTGATCCACGCGGCCTGTATGCCGCGATTGCACTTGAATTCGGTTTGCCGGGCGACGGTGCGAGCGAAGTGTTGTTGCATCGCCTGGAACGTCACTTCATCACGCTGGCGCAAAACGACCAGCAGCCGGTGGTGTTGATCGACGAAGCGCAGGCCTTGCCTGCCGATACGCTGGAAGCCGTGCGTTTGCTGACCAATCTGGAAACCGAAAAGCGCAAACTGTTACAGGTCGTTTTGTTTGGCCAGCCCGAACTGATGATGCGCCTGAGTGAAAAAAGCACACGGCAGATTTTGACCCGAATCAGTTTTCATGCCGCGTTGCGGCCGCTCAAGCGGCAAGAGGTGGCGGCTTACGTGCAGCATCGTTTGCATGTGGCAGGCAGCGACCTGCCCGTGTTTACCCCTTTGGCGATGACGGCGTTATCGCGTGCATCCAGGGGGTTGCCACGCCTGGTCAATATCATCGCGGCGAAATCCATGATGCTGGCTTACGGGCGGGGTGCGCAGCGCGTTGCGTATCGCCATGTGGCCATGGCGGCACGAGACACGCTGGCCGTCCGCAAGCGCAGTCTTGCGTCGCTGGTCTGGGTGCCGGTCTTGCTGGGTTTGGCGACAGTAGCGGCGGCAGCTGTCATGGGTGTGTGGGGATAAAACGGGAACGCAGCCAATGAGCGTCATTAACCAAATGTTGCGCGAACTCGATGCGCGTGGAGCGGGTGTCAGCAATGCGCCGGCAGTGCCGGTTCCCGCATCGGTCAATCGGCGCGTGCGCGGACTGCCGGTGGCAGCGGGGTTGCTGGTGCTAGCAGCGCTGGGGGCGCTGGGATATGGGCTGGGGAAGGGTGCGCCAGATCAATCCTTGCCGCCTGTTTTGGCCGCGCCCAAACCTCTTCTGCTGGATCCTCTCCCCGTAGCGCGCACGAGTGTGCCACCGGTGGCTCAGGAGGCACCGCAGTCTGTGCCACTGCCCTCTTCACCATCTGTCCCCCCGGCCGCGGTACCCGAAATGCAAAACCCGCCGGTTCTCCCGTCGATTCGAATGGCCATGTCGTTGGCGGTCGATCCGTCACAACCCGCCCTCAAGGCGTCGACGTCAGGCCAGCCGTCCCAGGTTTTGCCCGTTCAACCGAATCCTCTGGATACGGATGCAGGAAAAGCAACGGTGATCAAGAAAGTGATCGCGTTGTCCCCCGAGGAGGAGGCTCAGCGACTTCAGGATGAGTCACAGAGCCTTCGCCGTGCAGGAAAGCTTGAAGCAGCGGTTGCCAAATATCAGCAGGCTCTGGCGCGTCATCCCGGGATGTCAGGTGTACGGCTGCAGTTGGCTGAAATGCTGCTTGAGACAGGCAGTTCGGAGGCGGCATTGCAGGTTTTGCAGGCGGGTTATGCCTACCAGCCCAATGACACCCTGGCCATCGCGTCAGGACGCATGTTGGCTGAACTGGGTCGGCGAGACGAAGCGCTAGACTGGCTTGCACGCGCTCGGACCGGTTTGCGGCCGGCTGATCGCGCGTTGATGGGGGCATTGCTGGCTCAGGTGCAACGCTACGAAGAGTCGGTCAAGGCGTACCAACGTGCGTTGGTTGCGGATCCTGATCGGGGAGGGTGGCTGCTGGGTCTGGGCGTGTCACTGGAATCGTTGGGCCGGACGGAAGAAGCCCGGGCAGCGTATCAAAAAGCGTTGCAACGAGGCGAGTTCAAACCTGAAGTGATTGAATTCCTGCGCAAAAAAACAGGAGAGTTGGGCTTGTAAAACTTGGTCCGGTTAAATATAAAGGACTTTTAGTTGTAATTTAGCAACGTTATCAGGGTGCAGTAGAAGAAGTTCAATAGTTAGTGGAATTCCCGGGCTGATTTGCTAGAATCCGCGCGTCGGCTGGATCTCAAATCCCGGACCGATCTCTGGTGTGGGTTTTTAATAATATGTACGAAAAGGGAAATGCAATGAAATATTCCGTCCTTCTGGCTGCTCTGCTGGCCGTTTCCATGACCGCTTGTTCCAAAGAAGAAGCGCCTGCTCCTGCTGCTGAAGTTGCTGGCGAAGCTGCAGTCACTGCTGGCGAAGCTGCAATCGATGCAAGCCAAGCTGCTGAAGAAGCTGCTCCCGCCGCTGCTGATGCTGCCGCTGCTGATGCTGCTGCTGGCGAAGCTGCTGCTGCTGCTGGCGACGCTGCTGCTGCCGCTGGCGACGCTGCTGCTGCTGCTGGCGACGCTGCTACTGAAGCTGCTCCCGCTGCCCAGTAATACCGGGCTAAGGAATGAAAAAACCGGCTTTCGAGCCGGTTTTTTTTCGCCTGCTGGTTGCGTAGTAATCGGCGTTCCTGTCGAGGAATCAACGGGTGTAAGGGTTGACCTTTTGCGCTGCAGTGCCTGAATGGCCTGATTGAGTGCATGAGGCGCGAAATGGGGCCGGGTTCAAGCAAATTGCGCCTGGCACGAATTCCGCTCAGTCCAGCGTATTCATAACGTTGTCGAGAAGGAATGTCATGCGCTCACTCCCCCTGCTTGCTGCGGCTCTTGCGATGAGCTCTTCGATGCCCGCCGCGGCTTACACCATTGATGCCAATCTGGATGACTGGGGTTTGCAGCGAAACGGTAACGCGGCTGACTGGTCGCCTCATGAACAGGCAAAGGCCTGGGCGGTGGAAGACCAGACCGGTGGTCGGAACGTGTATTTAACCCCTGGTTATGGGGGGCAGGCCTACGATGTAGAAGCTTTGTATGTTGATTACGACACGTCTTATCTTTATCTGGCTCTGGTGACCGGGCATAGCCCATTGACGTCGAATAACGGCGGCAACTATGCAGCGGGTGATTTCGCCATTGATTTCGGGCGAGACGGCAGCTATGAATTTGGCCTTGAGACGACGGGCAGCAATGGGAAATCCAAAGGGGGACTTTATGCGGTCAGCACTTGGGGCGCAGGTTTGTGGGGTGCGGCGAATGAAGGGCCGACTTCCATTCTGAATGGCACGCTGCTCGGGATGGGGACGGTGGAATTCAGCACGACCGGCGTGGCTAACATGGGGGTCTACAAGAATGATCGCCACTATTTTTATGAAGCGCGGATTCCGGTTGCATTGTTCGGTTTGAACTGGGGGAGTGGCGATGCATTTGATGTGCACTGGACGATGAACTGCGCCAATGATTCGCTGGTCGTAGACCCAGTTCCAGCGGCACACATTCCTGAACCCGGCACACTGGCTTTACTGCCGTTGGGGTTGTTGGGGATGCTGGGATGGGTGCGCCGCCGTCGTGCCTGATTGTTGATTCGGCCAGAAGGTTTGAAATGGCCAGTAAATCCGATTCGGTAATGCAAGGTCGGGAGGGTGATCCGGCTGAAGCAATAATCAATTAAAACAGCGCTCTATTGAGACGGCACAACGAAGCTGTCCCCAGAGCCCTTGCAAACCAATACATTTCAAGCTTCTTCATGTGCCTCAATCGTTACGAAGGAATCCATCAAGCCGTTGGATGGCTTCTGCCAAGCGCGGCAGGGGTTGGGTATAGGCAATCCGCACGAAATCTTGTGCGCGATGCTGGCCGAAATCCAGACCGGGTGTGACAGCCACGCCGATTGTTTCCAGTAGCGTTTGCGCCAGACTAAAGCTGTCTTTCGTGAGTGCGCGGCAATCTGCGTAGAGGTAAAACGCACCCTGGGGCTGAACCGGAATGACGAATCCCCGTTCACGCAATGCCGGCACCAGATAGTTACGACGGGTGTGGAGTTCGGCTTTGCGGTTTTCGAGTTCACTCAGGGTGGCTGCTGAAAATGCTGCCAGGGCGGCATGTTGTGCCGGGGTGGAGGCGGCCAGAAACAGGTTTTGCGCCAACCGTTCCAGCCCATCGATAGCCCAGGCAGGGGCGATCAGCCAGCCCAGCCGCCAGCCAGTCATCAAGAAATATTTCGAGAAGCTGTTGACGATGAATACGTCATCCCAGTGCGCTGCGCTGTGTTCGTCGCCATCGTAGGTCAGCGCCAGATAGATTTCATCCACGATGAGCGCCACATCCCGTGCGCTGCACCAGTCATGGATGCGCGCGAGTTCTTCCGGCGCGATGGTGGTGCCGGTGGGATTGGACGGACTGGCAATCAGGACGGCGCGCGTGCGGGAGGTGGCGTGACGTTCAATGTGTTGCAGCGTGAGTTGAAAACCGCTGTCGGCATCGACCGGGATGGTGACGGCGCGGGCATCGCAAAACTGGGCAAAGTGGCGGTTGCAGGGATAGCCGGGATCCGCCATCAGGACTTCGTCGTCGGGTCCGACCAGCAAGCCCAGCGCCAGCAACAGCGCGCCGGATGCCCCGGGGGTGACGATGACGCGCGAAGCGGACACTTCAGCCTGCCAGCGCGTGGCATAAAACCCGGCGATGGCTTCGCGTAATTGGGGCAGGCCGAGCGCGCCGGTGTAATGCGTGTGGCCCGCGCGCAAGGCGGCGACCCCGGCCTCGATGATGGGCTGCGGCGTGGCGAAATCAGGCTCACCGATTTCCAGATGAATGATGTCGTGCCCGGCGGCCTCCAGCGCCTGCGCGCGCGCCAGAATATCCATGACGTGAAACGGCGCAATGCCATTCATGCGGGCGGCGGTTTTCATGCAGATCCCTTCAGCTGGTCCGACAACCGGGCCAGCGGATGCTGGCGGTAGAAAAAGCGCATCTGCTGGTAAACCGCCGGGTATTCACCATGCAGCAAGGCAGGGGTTTCAAAGAACACTTCACTCAGCACGGCAAAAAACTCGGCAGGGTCGCTGGCAGCGTAGGGATCGATTCCGGTGTCTTCGCCGGCATCAATGCGCGCGCATAAATTGTCATAGGCCGTGCTGAAATCGTGCGCCCAGGCTGTTGAGTCCATGCCGCGATGCAGGGGGGGGAAGCCGTTGGCATCGCCATTCAGCATGTCCAGCTTGTGGGCAAACTCGTGCAGCACGACATTGACACCATCGGCTTGCCCGCTGGCTTCAACGTCGGCAAGCGACAGCACCAGCGGCCCACCCAGCCAGGACTCACCAGACAGGATGTCGCGCGAGTGGTGCACGATGCCCGTGTCGTCCATTTCTTCGTGCTGCCGCAGGAACGCATCCGGATAGAGAATAATCTCGTTCCAGCCCTGGTAGCTGGACTCGTCCAGATGCAGCGTCAGCAAACAGGCTTGCAGCGCGATGGTGAGCTGGGTGGCGTCGTCGATTGTTGCGGCGCCCGCCGCTGCGAAGCTTTTTCCGTGCAGGAACAGGCTGGCTGTTTCGTGCAGGTGATTCAATTCGGCAGGGGTCAGTCCGCGCAAAATCGGTAGCTGCTCAAGGGTCGTCTGAAAAAGTGCGCGCGGAACGAGGTGGCGCTTGAGGATGCGGGTACGGCGCCAGCGGGCAAACCAGTTCATTCGTCGCTGTCGGGAATCTGCAGGGTGGCTTCAGCCTTGGGATGGTCGAGTTCAACCCGCTCGATCTGTGCAAAGCGTTTGCTGATCTTGTCGCTGGAGATGCGCACTTCCCCGACATCCTTGCTGGCCTGCTCGATGTGGGATGCGAGCTTTTTCATGCGGTCGTCGAAACGCGCGAAATCCTTCGCCAGTTTGCCCAGTTCGTCCTTGATGACATGCGCCATGCGCCGGGTTTCAGAATCGCGGATCACGGCGCGAGCGGTGTTCAGCACCGCCATCAACGTGGTGGGCGAGGTGAGCCAGACGCGTTTTTTATGCGCGTGCTCGACCAGGTCGGGATGGTAAGCATGGATTTCGGCAAACACCGCTTCGGCGGGCAGGAACATCACGGCGCCGTCGGACGTTTCGCCTTCGACGATGTATTTGGCGGCAATGTCGTCGACATGCTTTTTGACATCCGCCTTGAACTGCCTCCGCGCCGCATCACGTTCGGGAGGCGACAGGCTGTCGTCGAACATGCGGCTGTAGTTTTCCAGCGGGAACTTGGAATCGACGCATACTGTGCCGGTGGGCTCCGGCAGGATCAGCACGCAGTCGGCACGCGCGCCGCTCTTCAACGTGTGCTGGAACGCGTAGGCGTCGGGCGGCAGGCTGTTGCGCACCAGCGCTTCCAGCTGGACCTCGCCAAAGGCGCCGCGTGAGCGCTTGTCGCCGAGGATTTCCTGCAAGGACACGACGTTCGAGGCCAACCCTTCGATCTTTTTTTGAGCCTCGTCGATCACGGCCAGCCGCGACATCACCGAGGTGAAGGTTTCGTTGGTCTTCCTGAAGCCTTCGTCGAGCCGTTCGGCCACCTTGCCGGAAATTTCGTTGAGACGGCCGTCGACAGTCTGCGACAGGAGTTGCACACGCTCGTTGAAGTGCGCGGTCATGCCTTTGAGCGTGTCCTGCAGCATGCTCTGCTCGGCGCGGCCCTGTTCGATCAGCTTTTCCAGCATCGCGGTCTGGAACTGGCTGAACTGGCTGGTGACGGTTTCGCGTGTTTCCGCCAAGCGCTCGGTTTGTGCAATTTGCAATGTGGCAAGTTGGGCCTGCATGCGATCGGATTGCTGCGCCAAGCCGGCGTGCAGATCGGTCAGCACCGCGCGGTGTCGGGATTCCATATCCTGCATCAGCAGCGCGGGGAGTCCGGCTTGTTCACGCTGCAGCGCGCCGAGGCGAAGCAGCAGAAAAACAAGCATCGGGATGAGGATTGCAAGGCCCAGGAAGAGGCCGATTTCGACTGGATGCATGGTGTTGATTTTACCTGCGCAGGGTATAAAAAAACCCGGCATGAGCCGGGTTTCTGGTTGGATCTGCAGGCGCAAGCGCCAGCAGGTTTTTAACCGCGATTCGCTTTCTTGCGCTCATGCTCCTGCAGGAAGCGCTTGCGGATGCGGATCGACTTCGGCGTGATTTCCACCAGTTCGTCGTCATCGATGAATTCCACCGCAGACTCCAGCGTCAGCTTGATCGGCGTGGTCAGGCGCACGGCTTCGTCGGTGCCGGACGAGCGCACGTTGGTCAGCTGTTTGCCCTTGATCGGGTTGACCACCAGGTCGTTGTCGCGGCTGTGAATGCCGATGATCATGCCTTCGTACAGCTTGTCGCCGGGCGAAACGAACATGCGGCCGCGGTCTTCCAGTTTCCACAGTGCATAGGCCACGGCCTCGCCGTTGTCCTGCGAAATCAGCACGCCGTTATGGCGACCGGGCAGGTCGGCTTTCACCGGACCGTAGTCGTCGAATACGTGGCTCATCAGGCCGGTGCCGCGCGTCATGGTCATGAAGTCGGACTGGAAGCCGATCAGGCCGCGCGCAGGAATATGGTATTCGAGGCGGGTACGGCCGTGGCCGTCGGATTCCATGTTGGTCAGCTCGCCACGACGGCGGCCGATTTCTTCCATCACGGCGCCCTGGGTGTCGTCTTCGAGGTCGATGGTGAGGTTTTCATACGGCTCGCACTTCTCGCCGTTGATTTCCTTGTACACCACGCGTGGTTTGCCGACCGCCATCTCGAAGCCTTCGCGGCGCATGTTCTCCAGCAGGATGGTGAGGTGCAGTTCGCCGCGGCCCGAG
>Ga0156726_1048_pt7 | contig 8427 bp, 7 predicted proteins | sample RifOxyD1_FD_112055 | JGI IMG/M metagenome (GOLD analysis project Ga0156726, IMG submission 112055) | Hydrogenophilales bacterium RIFOXYD1_FULL_62_11
ATCTACCAGGGCGGACTGACTAACTCGCGCGTGCGCGAAGCGGTCGCCAACCAGGAAAAAGCGCGTCAGGATCTGGAAGCCGCCACCCGCGACGCCAGCCTGCAAGCGCGCCAGGCCTGGCTCAACGTAAACAGCGGCGTCGCCCGCGTGCGGGCGCTGGAACAGGCGCTGGTTTCAACCCAGGCGCAGCTCGATTCAACCAAGCTCGGCCTGCAGGTCGGCGTGCGCACCAGCCTCGACGTGCTGAATGCTGAGCAGCAGGTGCTGTCCGCCCGCCGCGACCTGGCCGGCGCGCGCTATGCGTATCTGTTGTCGGGTCTGTCGCTCAGGGCCGCCGACGGCAGCCTCAGCCCTGCCGATCTGGCCGCCATCGACCAGTACCTGAAACCCGTCGCGGAATAAGACCCCGGCTGCCTGCGGCACGGGCACACGCACCCTTTAGGGCACAAGCACCCGGACAGCCTACGGCTTGGGCACTAGCACCCTAAGAGGGCACAAGCCCCGCCACCCGCGCCGCCGCGCCGCGATGGCGCGCGGCAAACGCCCGCCCCGCCTCACCCATGCGGACGCGCGTGGGCTCATCTGCCAGCAGACGCAGGCTGGTTGCCATCAATCCGGCCGCGTCGTTCACCCGCAGCGCCGCGCCCGCCTCGATCGCCAGCTGCGTCGCCTCCTCGAAATTGAAAGTGTGCGGCCCCACCAGCACCGGCCGTCCCACGCTCGCCGCCTCGATCAGATTCTGCCCGCCCAGCGGCTGCAAACTGCCGCCCACAAACGCCACATCGCACGCCGCGTAATACGCGAACAGCTCGCCGAGGCTGTCGCCCAGCAGCACCCGCGTCTGCGGGTTCAGCGGCGCGGCGTCGAGCGCGCTGCGCCGCTGATACGACAAGCCCGCCGCTTCGATCAAGGCCGCCACTTCATCGAAACGCTGCGGATGGCGCGGCACCAGCAGCAGCAACACCCCGGCGGGCGCAGTGTCGGCAAACGCGCGCAGCAGCGGCGCTTCCTCGCCCTCGCGCGTGCTCGCGGCGAGCAGCACCGGGCGGACGCCCCATGCGGCTTTCCATGCGGCACCGCGTTCAAGTTGCGCTTGCGGCGGCGCGATATCGAATTTGAGATTGCCGGTGACCTGCGGCGTGCGCGCGCCCAGCTTTTCCAGCCGCGCCGCATCGGCTTCCGTCTGCGCGGCAATGACGGCGATCCGTTGCAGGCACGCACGCACCAGCGCCGGCAACCGTGCATAGCCGCGCGCCGAGCGTTCGGACAGGCGCGCATTCGCCAGCATCAGCGGTACGTTCTCGCGCGCCGCCGCGTGAATCAAATTCGGCCACAGCTCGGTTTCCATCAGGATGCCGACGCGCGGTTGTGCCCGGCGCACAAACCGCCGCACCAGCCACGCATAATCGTAGGGCAGATAAACGATGCGGGCGAAATCGCCGTACAGCGACTTGGCGGTGGCGCGCCCGGTCGGCGTCATGCAGGTGAGCAGAACCGGCGCGCCGGGATGCGCCGTGCGCAACGCTGCGATCAGCGGTTGCGCCGCACGCATTTCACCCACTGAAACCGCGTGGACCCACAACGCGCCGGTCGGCACCCCACCCGATCCCAGCCGTTCATCCCAGTGTTGCAGATAGCCGCGCTCGCGCCGCCCGCGCCACAGCAGCCGCAGCGGAATCAGCGGCGCGACCAGCAGCAAAGCCAGCCGATACAGGCTCCAGTCGAAAATCAGGCGGGGAGTGGACATCGGCGGATTGTAAGCGGGGCACCGCCTGCGCCCATAGCTGCAAGCGCCGAGTGCTTGTGCCCAAGCCGAAGGCCATCGGCTGTCGGGTGCTAAACTCGGCGCCACTTTCTGGAGGCGAAACAATGAAAATCCTGCTCACCGGCGCGGCCGGGTTTATCGGCATGCACGTCGCACAAATCCTGCTGAAACGCGGCGACGAAGTGGTCGGTATCGACAACCTCAACGACTACTACGACCCGGCCTTGAAACTGGCGCGGCTGGAGCAGCTCAAGCCCTACCCCAACTTCCGCTTCCTCAAGGTCGACATCTCCGACCGCATGGTGATGGAAGACCTGTTCGCAGAAGGCCATTTCGACGCCGTCATCAACCTCGCCGCGCAGGCCGGCGTGCGCTACTCGCTGAAGAATCCGCACGCCTACGTGCAGTCCAACATCGTCGGCTTCGCCAACCTGCTCGAAGGCTGTCGCCACCACGGCGTCAAGCACTTCGTCTACGCCAGCTCGTCCAGCGTCTACGGCGCCAATACCAAGATCCCGTTCTCCACCCACGACCCGGTCAACCACCCGGTCAGCCTCTACGCCGCCAGCAAAAAAGCCAACGAGTTGATGGCGCACACCTACTCGCACCTCTACGGCCTGCCCACCACCGGCTTGCGCTACTTCACCGTCTACGGCCCCTGGGGCCGCCCCGACATGTCACCGTGGCTGTTCACCTCGGCCATCCTTGAAGGCCGCACCATCGACGTCTTCAACCACGGCGATATGTCGCGCGACTTCACCTACATTGACGACATCGCCGACGGCACCGTCAAAGTGCTCGACCGCATCCCGCAGGGCAACCCCGATTTCGACCACAAGAACCCCGACCCGGCATCGAGCCACGCGCCCTACCGCGTCTACAACATCGGCAACCACACCCCGGTGCAGCTGATGGACTTCATCGGCACCATCGAAGCCGCGCTCGGCCAGACCGCGAAAAAGAACTTCCTGCCAATGCAGGACGGCGACGTACAGGCGACCTATGCGGATATCGACGAGCTGGTTCGCGACACGGGATTCACGCCGGCGACGACGCTGGAGTATGGGATCGGGAAGTGGGTGGAGTGGTATCGGAAGTACAAGCAGCTGGGCTAACGCCTCTTACATGAGCATATAGCTACCAAGCGGGGCTGGTTTGCAAAGGTCTTTCGTCCATACGCCCGTTTTCCCTTTGAATTAACGCTAGATATGGCTATGTCTGAATCTGTGGATACAAAAAGAACGGAATTTGACCGCGCAATAGAACGGTTCAATCGTTTGATTCAAGATACCTCCGATGAGCTCTCAATTATCCTCAGGGGGCACCTCCTTCTTGAAGAGAAACTTACTGCGATTGTCACTTCAGCAGTACGCAACCCAGAGTATGTTTCTAAGGCACGCCTGTCATTCTTAAGCACCCTCTTTCTGGCACGGTCCTTTGTTGGGCACTTCAACGATTCAGCGTGCTGGGATGCAATTGAGAAATTAAATTCAATCAGAAATAAGTTTGCCCATCAGATTGAACCTGCGGGAAGTGATGAGCTATTCGCCCCGTTTTTTGAAATATGTGAGAGAGAAAGTAGATGGACCTATGTCCATACTCTACCGCGCGGGCGCACAAAACTTATTGGCTATATAGGCGTTGTTTGGGGAACCCTAGATGCCTTGCTAGATGTAGTTCAGGTGTGCGTGGAGCATGCGCCCAGCCCATTAACTTCTCGCTCCATTGGGCAGATAGGTACGCCGGAGCACCCCGGCTAATGGGTCATGCGTACACGGGGTCAGCGCACACGCATATAACGCAGAACGAAAATAGAACAAAAATAAGTGAAACACTTGGAGTCAGGTCTTGCTTTTTGCCACCCCACCTTGCGGTCTACCCGGCGCTACCGACTGAAGCAGCAGACTGACCTACGCATCAAACAAATCAATGGATCTGATTCTTGTTCATGGCATGGGAAGAACCCCGCTCTCGATGCTGCGGCTGCGTCGGCGCTTGCGACGGGCCGGCCACCATCCGATCCTGTTTGGCTATTCCCCGACATTTGAAACCCTGCAGGGTGCAACCGCACGCCTGGTGAAGCTGATCGAGCGCCGGGTCGACACGGGGCACTACGCGCTGGTGGGCCATTCGCTGGGAACGGTGATCATCCGCTCGGCGCTCGGCCAGCTGGAAAACCGGGCGCCATCCGCCTGTATATTCCTGGCGCCGCCGATGCTTGCCTGCAAGGCCGCCAAGTTCTTTGCGCGGTTCTGGCCCTACCAATGGCTGATGGGCGAAATGGGGCAATTGCTGGCGCAGGACGCGTTCATGCACGGGCTGCCGATGCCGACGGTTCCAACCCTGATCTATGCCGGTGTTGCCGGCCCGCGCGCCGCCTGGCTGCCCTTCGGCATGGCGGCCAACGATGGCATTCTCAGCCTGTCCGAAGCCACCGGCGGGTTTGCCGCGCAGGTGGTCCAGGTGCCGGCCCTTCACACCTTCATCATGAACTCGGCGCAGGTGTGCGATGACATGACCCGGTTCCTGGCACATAGGGTTGGCAAATAGGGTCAGACACGATTTGTTTTTCACTACGTGGCTTAGATCGTGGCAGGGCAAGACGCATCATCAGCCTGCGCCCGTTTGATTCGCGCTTGTAAATCTTGGCCACGCTCAAAGCAGGTAATCGCCGGCGCGTTCGGGCTGATAGGGAATATCGAGGATGCGTGCGCGCACGGTCTGCCCGTTTGGCGCAAGCCATTCGATCTGCTGGCCGACTGCGAGACCCAGTACCGCGATGCCAGCCGGCGCAACAACCGACAGCTGGTCCGGGCTGCCAGTGAAATCACGCGGATACACCAATGTCGCTTCCACTTCCCTGCCTGCCGGTTCGACCACGAAGCGGATGCGTGAATTCATCGTCACGACGTCGGGCGGCATCGCTTCGGCGCGGGTGATCTGCGCGCGGTCGAGTTCTTCACGCAGCGCATCCGCACCGGGCTGATCGCCCGACAGGCTGGCGAGCATGGCTTCGAGACGATTCAGATCGCGCTCGGATACGGTGATGGTGGGACGGGTCGTGATTTCCATGGCGGTCTCCTGCTGCAAGGCACAAAATGAAAACCGCCCGGGCCGAAGCCCAGGCGGTATGTGCTGAAAACTATAGCACCGAAGGCGCAGCCGGGCCAGTCTGCAGCCATGCCCGCGACGACCGGCTGCCCCAAAAGAGGTCAGCTTCGCAATGAGCTGTCCGTCTAGATTTCCGCCTCCTGCGCGCTGATCATGTTCTGGTAGAGCAGGGTTGAGATGACCAGTGTGTCCTGGCTGGTCACCTCTTCAAACGACAGCCCATGCAGGACGGTGGGTTTTTCGTCCGCCGTGGGGCGCGATGCATTCACCGAACGAATCTTGCAGTTCAGGGCCAGCACATGCTCGGCAGCCCCGACCTTGACGCGTAACTTGAGCGTGAGCAGAGTGCCGGTCTCGCCAATTTTTTCACTGGCGGCGATCAGTGCGCCCCCGACGCTGATGTCGCGCGCGATGCACGCGACCCCACGGCCGCCTTCGGCCGTGGCGTGACAGATGATGTGGGTGCGCCCGCGCGAACTGCCTCGAATCACCATGCCGCGCACCTCCTTGGGGTAGGCAAGATGCAAGTGGGGGTAAGGCGTGTTGGTCACGCGCTTTGCGCTGGTGGTGAAGGCGTAGGCGCTTTTTCCGCTGAACAGGCGAACCACGAAATCCTGTCCTTCGCGCACCAGCATCATGCTGCCATTGATGATGGGCGTGGTGACGACGACGCTCTGGCCTTCCAGATAACCGATCAGGGTGACGAAGCTGCGGGACGGCTCGACATCGGACTGGAACTGCAGCTGGATGGCGTCACCGATAGCCAGCTTGATCTGGTCCAGCGTCAGCACGCCGCCTTCACGCGGGGCCGGCTCAGCCTTGCCGGCCTGGGAAGATCGATCGTCTGGGACTTGGGTCATCGTGCGCTCGCTCAAAATTTGTCATGGCTGGGTGGACATCCTCCCCGGCGCAACCAGAAGAGCGGGGCCAGATCGAGGCGCCGCGTCCCAGCTTGCGCCTCAGGCTCGCGCATGGCCTTTGCCACGCACGCCGGTTGTATAGCGATCCAAACGGCCCAAAATTTAGCCCGGCCTTGACAACCTCTGCCGGCAGGGCCCGCTCGGGGTCGTTATCGTAACCGCTCGAAACCGGGATCTTCAGCCGCAGGTTGCTGTCGCTTTAACCCTAGGGTTTCCTGCACGTAAACTGTGAAGCCCATCACCGCCGATCCGCCGCCCGCAACCATGAACCTGTCCACGGTCAAAACCTACCTGCCCTGGGTCGTGGCCGTGGCGCTGTTCATGGAGGGGCTCGACACCACCATCGTCAACACGGCGGTGCCGGCGATTGCCGAAGGGCTCCAGGTGACGCCGCTGAGCCTGAAGGCGGTGGTGACGAGCTACATCCTGAGCCTGGCGGTGTGCATCCCGGTGAGCGGCTGGATGGCGGACCGCTACGGCACGCGCCGCGTGTTCAGCATCGCGGTGACGATGTTCACCCTGGCCTCGATCCTGTGCGGCCTGGCGCAGAACGCGCCGATGCTGGTGGCGGGGCGCATTCTGCAGGGCATGGGCGCGGCGATGATGATGCCGGTGGGGCGGCTGGCGATCATCCGCACCTTTCCCAAGGCGGAACTGCTGCGGGCGATGAACTTCGTCATCATCCCGGCGCTGATCGGGCCGCTGCTCGGCCCCACCGTCGGCGGCCTGATCGTTCACTGGTTCTCGTGGCACTACATTTTTTTCATCAACGTACCGGTGGGGCTGATGGCGCTGTGGCTGGCGCACCGCTACATGCCGGATTACCACGGCGAGTCGCGACGCCCGCTGGATGTCGTCGGCCTGCTGCTGTTCGGCAGCGGCGCGGCCTTGCTGTCCTGGCTGCTGGAAGTCTTTGGCGAGCACCAGCTCGGCGCGGCCGCGGCGGCCCTGCTGGTGGTGCTGAGCTTCAGCCTGCTGGCCGCGTATGGCTGGCATGCCCGCAAGACGGCGCACCCGCTGCTGCGCCTGGCGCTGTTCCGGGTGCGCACGTTTCGCGTGTCGGTGATGGGCGGCTTCATCACGCGGCTGGGAGTGGGCGGCATGCCGTTTCTGCTGCCGCTGCTCTATCAGCTCGGCCTCGGGATGCCGGCGTGGCAGGCGGGCCTGCTGATGATGCCTGCCGCAGCGGCGGCCATGTTCATGAAGTTCATTTCTTCGCGGGTGCTGGCGCGCTTTGGCTACCGCCGCATCCTGATCGTGAATACGGTGATGATCGGCGCCGTGGTCAGCCTCTTCTCGCTGGTGAACGCGACCACGCCAATCGGGCTGATCGTGCTGCTGAGCCTGGCGATGGGCTTCTTCAATTCGCTGCAATACACCAGCATGAATTCGATGGCCTTTGCCGATATCGACACGCCCGATTCGAGCATGGCCAGCACCATCTCGAGCTCGATGCAGCAGATGTCGATGAGTTTCGGGCTGGCCTGCGGCTCGCTGGTCGCCGGCTGGTATCTGGGCGACCTGCCGCAAACCGATCACGCGGCAGTGACGACGGCGCTGCACTACGCCTTTCTGACGCTGGGCGGCCTGACCGCGCTGTCGTCGCTGTCGTTCTGGTCGCTGCGCCCCGGGGATGGGGAAAGCGTCAGCAAAGGGCAGGTGCGAGAGGCGGCCTGAGCGCCAAACCCAGGCGACACGCAAGCGAGCCGACCAGGCTTGCCGCGAATGGGTAGTACAGAGCGCCTGTTCGAAGCAACCCAAGCCGCCATCGGTCTGTTGTCGCGATCTGGCGACACGCAAAAAACGGCCCAAGTCCATGTTTTATCGAGTGATTTCCAAAATCCGCTTAACTGGACGTCGCCATTCAGCGACGTTTTTCGCGGTTTTTGCCCTTCCGCACCCCGAACCCATTTGGTACGTGCCTGTTTATAAACAGGTTTTCAGTGCTGGCGCGCGTATTGCTATCTGGCTGATGTGCCCAGGTCCGGGCGCGACCACGCCAGAGCGTTACACAACCCAGAACCGAGAGAGACCTATCCCATGCTCAAATCCTTCATGCAACCCAGCAATTCGAAAACCGATTCGCCCAAGACGACCCATTCGGGCTATCCGAACAAGCCGGCCGAATCCCCCAAGGTGGTCGAGCCGGCCAAAGCCGTTGAAGTCGCCAAGGAAGCGCTGCCGCAGGAAGCCGCCCAGTACGAACGCAACGAAGAAGGCAGCAAGCTCATCGTCGGGCCGAATATCAAGCTGAAGGGCTCGGAAATCACCGATTGCGAAATACTGGTGGTGGAAGGCCGCGTCGAAGCGTCGATGAACAGCCGCGACATCCGCATCGCCGAGGGCGGCGTGTTTGCGGGCAAGGCCGAAATTGACGTGGCGGAAGTGCGCGGCACCTTTGAAGGCGACCTGACGGCACGCAAGCGGCTGGTGATTTATGCCACCGGCAAGGTCACCGGCGTGATCCGCTATGGCGCAATGATGATCGAGGAAGGCGGTACGCTTTCCGGGGATGTGCAACGGCTTTCTTCCGGCCCCAGCCTGGCCAAGCTGCCGGAAACCGCTGCGCACACCCCAAAGCCTGACGTGGCTGACGAGTCCACGCAGGAGCCTGGGCTGGAGCAGATACAT